>OJGS01000061.1_pt1 | contig 49009 bp, 44 predicted proteins | sample 1594531 | NCBI WGS metagenome assembly OJGS01 (sample SAMN05416816, study PRJEB24817) | seawater metagenome | isolation source: Sea water | place: Canada:Atlantic | collected 2013-07 | reverse complement strand
GAGATCAGCCTCGGTCTCGTGGGCTCGGAGATGTGTATAAGAGACAGGGATATCCCAGGGCCACGATTTCTCGGGCGGCCGCCAGCACGGCCAGGTTGTGCCCGAGGGTCTTGCCGAAGCCGATGCCCGGGTCGAGGGCAATGCGCTCGGCGGGGATCCCCGCATCACGGGCGATCTGCAGTCGCCGCCTGAAAAAGTCGAGCACCTCGTCCAGAACCGGGCGCGCATAGGCCGGGGCCGCCTGCATGGTCGCCGGATCACCCTGCATGTGCATCAAGCAGACCGCCATGCCGGTCTCAGCGGCCGCCTCGACCGCACCGGGCCGCTGCAAGGCCCGCACATCGTTGATCATTTCAGCGCCGGCCGCCCCGGCGGCGCGCATCAGGGCCGGTGTGCTGGTGTCGACCGAGACCGGCACATCGAATCGTGCCACCAGGGCCTCGATGACCGGCATCACCCGGTCGAACTCGGTCTGCTCACTGACGTGCAGCGCACCCGGCCGCGTGGACTCACCGCCGACATCCAGAATCGCGGCCCCGTCGTCCACCAGGCGTCGCGCGTGTGCAAGCGCGGCATCGACGCCCACATGACGACCGCCGTCGGAGAACGAGTCGGGGGTGACGTTGACAATGCCCATCACCTTGGGCGTGCCCAATTCCAGCCGACGGGTCTTGAGTTGCAGGAAACGCGTCACGGAGCCTGATACATGAAAAGAGCCGCATGACGCGGCTCTTTGGGGACAGCCTGCAATCCCCTGATCAGGGCTGGCTGGCCGGGCGTGGCGCGGCACCTACCACGGTGGCATCGCCCCCCGCGTCAGTGGCCGGGGCCGTCGGCGGCGGGCTGGGCGGCGGGCCAGAGGACTCGGACCACGAACTCGGCTCACCCGGCGGCTCGCCCTTCATGAGACGGGCGATCTGGTCGCTGTCGATGGTTTCGTACTTGATCAGGGCTTCGGCCATGCAATGCAGCTTGTCGAGGTTGTTTTCGAGAATCTGCTTGGCACGCCGATAGTTGCTGTCGATGACCTCGCGAATCTCCAGATCGATGACATGTGAGGTCTCGTCCGAGATGCTCTTGGTCTGCGTCACGCTGCGCCCCAGAAACACCTCGCCGTTGTCCTCCGAATACGACAGCGGGCCAAGCCGGTCCGACAACCCCCACTTGGTCACCATGTTGCGGGCAATCTCGGTCGCACGTTCGATGTCGTTAGAGGCGCCGGTGGTCACCTTGTCGAGCCCGAAGATGATCTCTTCAGCCAGGCGCCCGCCGAACAGCGAAGCAATCTGCGAATTGAGTCGCGTCTTGGTGTAGCTGTAGCGGTCTTCGGTGGGCAGGAACATGGTCACGCCCAGCGCCCGACCGCGCGGAATGATCGATACCTTGTAGACCGGGTCGTGCTCGGGCACGGTGAGGCCGACGATGGCGTGGCCGGCCTCGTGGTAGGCCGTCAGCTTCTTCTCGTCGTCATTCATCACCATGGAGCGCCGCTCGGCGCCCATCATGATCTTGTCTTTGGCACGCTCGAAGTCGTCATGGTCCACCAGGCGCTTGCTGGCCCGGGCGGCAAACAGTGCCGCCTCGTTCACCAGGTTGGCGAGGTCGGCGCCGGAGAAGCCGGGCGTGGCCCGCGCGATGATCGACGGCTTGACCGAGTCCGACAGCGGCACGGCGCGCATGTGTACCTTCAGAATCTGCTCGCGACCGCGTACGTCGGGCAGCGGCACGACCACCTGGCGGTCAAAGCGGCCCGGCCTCAGCAGCGCGGGGTCGAGCACGTCCGGGCGGTTGGTGGCGGCGATGACGATGACGCCCTCGCTGCCTTCGAAGCCGTCCATCTCGACCAGCAACTGGTTGAGCGTTTGTTCGCGTTCGTCATGCCCGCCGCCCAGACCGGCGCCACGGTGACGGCCCACGGCATCGATTTCGTCGATGAAGATGATGCACGGGGCGTGCTTCTTGGCCTGTTCGAACATGTCACGGACACGCGAGGCGCCCACACCCACGAACATCTCGACGAAATCGGAGCCCGAGATCGCGAAGAACGGCACGCCGGCTTCGCCAGCAATGGCCTTGGCGAGCAGGGTTTTGCCGGTGCCGGGCGACCCCACCATCAGCACGCCGCGCGGAATCTTGCCGCCCAGCTTCTGGAACTTGCCCGGGTCCTTGAGGAAGTCGACCAGCTCGCTCACCTCCTGCTTGGCTTCTTCAACGCCGGCCACGTCGGCAAAGGTGATCTTCACCTGGTCGGCGCTGAGCATGCGTGCCTTGCTCTTGCCAAACGACATGGCACCCCGCCCGCCGCCGCCGCCGCCCTGCATCTGGCGCATGAAGTAGATCCACACACCGATCAGCAACAGAATCGGGAAGGCGTTGAACAGCAATTGCAGCAGCAGCGGTGTTTCGCGTGGCACGGCGCCCTCAAACTTGACGTCGTGCTCGATCAGCGTGCCGATCATCGAACGGTTGTCGGTCTCCGGGCTGATGGTGGTGAAGGCGCTGCCGCTCTGCAACTTGCCGGTGATGGTCTGGTCCTGAATGACCACGTCACTGACGTTGCCGCTCTTCACCTGATTGAGAAAGTCGGAGTAGGCCAGTTCCGGCTTGGCGCTGCCGCCGCCCGAAAAGCCTTGGAACACGCTCATCAGCACGACGAGAATGACCACCCATAACAGTAAATTCTTCGCTAGATCGTTCAATGCCGGATACCTGAAATTGGGGCACTTCGTAACTGCAAACTACACCGGACGGCGCGACCGCGCCAACAGATAGACTTCTTTGGAGCGGGGCCGGCTCGATTTTGGCTTGCGAATGGTCACTTGCGAAAACCCTTCACGCACCTGCTTCAAGTAACCCTCGAACCCTTCGCCTTGGAAAACCTTCACCAAGAAGGTGCCCCCGGGTTTGAGATTTTCAAGCGCAAACATTAAGGCCAGCTCGCAGAGATAGATACTGGCGGTCTGATCGACGGTGCCAATTCCCGAAAGGTTCGGCGCGATGTCGGACAACACGACATCAACCGCCCGCGCACCGACCTTGGCCTGCAGGGCGTCAAGCACGGCCTGTTCGCGAAAATCGCCGCAGATGAAATCGACGTCGGGCAGGCCCTCCATCTCCAGAATGTCAAGCGCGAACAGGTGGCCGGACGGCCCCAGCAGCGGGCGCGCGTACTGTGACCAACTGCCCGGTGCCGCCCCCAGATCCACCACGACCATGCCCTGCCGCAGAATGCGGTCGCGCTGCTGAATCTCTTCCAGCTTGAAGATGGCGCGTGAGCGGTAGCCCCGTTTGCGCGCCTCGACCACATAGGGGTCGTTCTGGTGCTCGGCCAGCCAGCGGGCCGAGCTGGCGCTGCGCTTACGGCTCACCGTTGCACGCCCGGGAGCATGCGCCGCTCCAGCCTTCGCTTAGACGTAGTGCAGCGCAACGATTTCGAGCTGCCGTATGCCGCTGGGCACCTTCACGTCGACGACGTCGCCCTCGGCCTTGCCGATCAGCGCCCGCGCGATGGGGGAATTCACCGAGATCATGCCGGCCTTGATGTCGGCCTCATCCTCACCGACGATCTGGTAGCGCAGCTCCTCGCCGGTGTCGGCGTCGGCCAGGTCCACCGTGGTGCCAAACACCACCTTGCCGTGGGCGTTGATCTGGGTCACGTCGATGACCTGGGCACTGCTGAGCTTGGCCTCAACTTCGGTGATGCGACCTTCATTGAAGCCGTGCTGCTCACGCGCCGCGTGATACTCGGCGTTTTCTTTCAGGTCTCCGTGGGCACGGGCCTCTTCGACCGCTGCAATGATCTGCGGGCGCAGCTCGCTTTTGCGGTAGCGCAGTTCTTCACGCAGCTTCTCGGCGCCGCTGACCGTCATCGGGTTCTTGTTCATGGGATCTCCATCGCCTCATCGCGCGGGCACCGGTTGTTGTACCCGGTTGTTCATCCTGGGCGAAAAACGATTACTCAAAAAAACGACGGCCGCTGGGGCCGTCGATGACCGAAAATCTTACCACGCCGCCCAAAGGCGGCAAGTTTCAGGCGGGCCGGGTCAGGCGGTGCAGTGCCTGCAGGACGTTCACGTCGAGCGCGTCACGATGCTGCAGCGCCTGCGCTGCAGCCAACCCACCCGCAATGGTCGTGAAATAGCAGACCTTGTTCTGAATGGCCGCGGCACGGATGGAGCGCGACTCTTCGATCGACTGCTTGCCTTCGGTGGTATTGACCACGAACTGCACTTCACCGTTCTTGATCATGTCGACACAGTGCGGCCGCCCTTCCTTGACCTTGTTGACGCTCTCGCAGGCAATGCCGGCCTCGTTGAGCACCGTGGCCGTGCCGTGGGTGGCGGCCAGGGTGAAGCCGTGGCGCGTCAGCAACTGCCCCAGCTCCACGGCCTTGCGCTTGTCGGGGCCGCGCACCGAAATCAGTGCCTTGCCGCTGGACGGCATTTCCATGCCCGCCGCCAGCAAGGCCTTGTTGAAGGCTTCGCCAAAGTGCTGGCCGACCCCCATCACCTCGCCGGTGGAACGCATCTCGGGCCCCAACAGCGGGTCAACGCCGGGGAACTTGGCGAAGGGAAACACCGCTTCCTTCACCGAGCAGTAGGGCGGGATGATTTCTTCGGTGATGCCTTGCGCCAGCAGCGACTTGCCGGCCATCGCCCGGGCGGCGATCTTGGCGAGGGGCCGGCCGATGGCCTTGGACACGAACGGACTCGTGCGCGAGGCGCGGGGGTTCACTTCCAGCAGAAACACCTGCTCGCCCTGCACCGCAAACTGCGCGTTCATCAGCCCCACGACCTTGAGTGCCCGCGCCAACTGGTCGATCTGGGTCCGGATGACGTCCAGCGTGGCTGCGGGCAGTGAGTGGGCCGGCAGCGCGCAGGACGAATCGCCCGAGTGCACGCCGGCCTCTTCGATGTGCTCCATGATGCCGCCGATGACCACGGTTTCGCCGTCGGCCAGGGCGTCCACGTCCACCTCGATGGCGTCATTCAGGAAATGATCGAGCAGCACCGGCGCATCGTTGGACACCTGCACCGCCTCGGTCATGTAGCGCTTCAGGTCGTCGTCGTCATGGACGATCTCCATGGCCCGGCCGCCCAGCACGTAGCTGGGCCGCACCACCAGCGGATAGCCCACCTCGGCGGCGATGCTCAGCGCCTGCTCCAGCGAGGTGGCCGTGCCGTTCGGCGGCTGCAACAGGTTGAGCTGCTTGACCAACTTCTGGAAGCGGTCGCGGTCCTCGGCCAGGTCAATGGCATCGGGCGAGGTGCCGATGATGGGCGCGCCCGCTGCTTCCAGCTGACGCGCCAGCTTCAGCGGCGTTTGGCCGCCGAACTGCACGATCACGCCCTTGGGTTTTTCGACGTCGATGATGGCCATGACGTCTTCGAACGTGAGCGGCTCGAAGTACAGGCGGTCCGAGGTGTCGAAGTCGGTTGAAACCGTTTCGGGGTTGCAGTTGACCATCAGCGTTTCGAAGCCGTCTTCACGCAGTGCCAGCGCGGCGTGCACGCAGCAATAATCGAACTCGATACCCTGCCCGATGCGGTTGGGACCGCCGCCCAGAATCATGATCTTGTCGCGATGGGTTGGCGCGGCCTCGCATTCCTGGTCGTAGGTTGAATACAGATACGCGGTGGAGGTTGGGAATTCGGCCGCGCAGGTGTCGACCCGCTTGAACACTGGACGCACGTCCAGCGCCAGGCGCTTCGCGCGCACGTCACGCTCGTGCGTGCTCCAAAGCGTGGCGAGGCGACGGTCCGAGAACCCCATGCGCTTGAAGCGCCGCAGGGTGGGCGCATCGATTGCGGCCAGGGTCGCCTGCTGGATGACCGATTCGGCGGCGATCAGCTCTTCGATCTGCTCCAAAAACCAGGGGTCGATGCGCGACACCCGGTGCACCTCTTCTACGCTCAGGCCCTTGCGGAAGGCCTCGCCCACGTACCAGATGCGCCGCGCGCGGGGAATCGCCAGCTCGGATCGAATACGGGTTTCGGCGTCGGTATGTTCAAGGTCGAGGATGTTGTCGAAGCCGTCGCTGCCCACTTCCAGCCCCCGCAGCGCCTTGTGCAGAGACTCCTGGAAGTTGCGGCCGATGGCCATCACCTCGCCCACCGACTTCATCTGCGTGGTCAGCCGCGAGTCGGCCTGCGGGAATTTCTCGAAGGTGAAGCGGGGAATCTTGGTGACAACGTAGTCAATGCTGGGCTCGAACGATGCCGGAGTGGCCCCGCCGGTGATCTCGTTCTTCAGCTCGTCCAGCGTATATCCCACCGCCAGCTTGGCGGCGACCTTGGCGATGGGAAAACCGGTGGCCTTGGACGCCAGCGCCGACGAGCGCGACACCCGCGGGTTCATCTCGATGATGATCACGCGGCCGTTGTCGGGGTTGATGGCGAACTGCACGTTCGAACCGCCGGTTTCCACGCCGACCCGCCGCAGCACGGCCAGACTGGCGTTGCGCAGCAGTTGGTATTCCTTGTCGGTGAGGGTCTGCGCCGGGGCGACGGTGATCGAGTCACCGGTGTGCACGCCCATGGGATCGAAGTTCTCGATCGAGCAGATGATGATGCAGTTGTCCTTGGTGTCGCGGACCACTTCCATCTCGAACTCTTTCCAGCCGAGCAGTGATTCTTCGATCAACACTTCAGTGGTCGGCGACAGGTCGAGTCCACGGGTGACGATTTCGTCAAATTCTTCAACGTTGTAGGCAATGCCGCCGCCCGAACCGCCCAGGGTGAAGCTGGGGCGAATGATCACCGGAAAGCCGATGTCGGCCTGCAGGTCACGCGCTTCGGCCATGGTGTGGGCCACGCCGGAGCGGGCCGACTCCAGCCCGATCTCGGTCATGGCATTGCGGAATTTCTGGCGGTCTTCGGCCAGATCGATGGCCTCGGCATTGGCGCCGATCATCTGCACGCCAAACTTTTCCAGCACGCCTTCGCGGGCAAGGTCGAGTGCGCAGTTGAGGGCGGTCTGGCCGCCCATGGTGGGCAGCAGGGCGTCTGGACGCTCCTGCTCGATGATCTTGGCCACCGTTTGCCAGCGGATCGGCTCGATATAGGTGGCGTCGGCCATGTCCGGGTCGGTCATGATCGTGGCCGGATTGGAGTTCACCAGAATGACCCGGAAACCCTCCTCGCGCAGCGCCTTGCAGGCCTGTGCGCCCGAGTAGTCGAACTCGCAGGCCTGGCCGATCACGATCGGTCCGGCGCCGATGATGAGAATGCTTTTGATGTCAGTACGTTTGGGCATGGGGGCTCAAGGGGCTACCGGGCGGCTCATCAGGTCAATGAAGCGGTCGAACAGCGGGGCGACGTCGTGCGGTCCGGGGCTGGCCTCGGGGTGGCCCTGGAAGCTGAAGGCCGGCGCGTCTGTCAGGGCAATGCCCTGCAGGGTGCCGTCAAACAGCGAACGATGGGTGACACGCACGTTGGCAGGCAGGGTCGCATCGTCCACCGCGAAGCCGTGATTCTGGCTGGTGATCATCACCTTGCCGCTGGCCAGATCCTGCACGGGATGGTTGGCGCCGTGGTGGCCAAACTTCATCTTCACGGTCGTCGCGCCTGCAGCAAGACCGAGAATCTGGTGCCCAAGGCAGATGCCGAAGGTCGGCAGCTTGCGCGCGATCAGTTCACGCGCGGTGGCGATCGCGTAGGTGCAGGGCTCGGGATCACCGGGGCCGTTGGAGAGCAGCACGCCGTCGGGCTTGAGCGACAGAATGGCGTCGATCGGGGTCTTGGCGGGCACGACCGTCAGCGTGCACCCGCGGTCGACCAGCATGCGCAGCATGTTGCGCTTGACGCCGAAGTCGATCACCACGACATGAAATCGCGCCTCGCCCAGGGTGGTTTCGGCATTGGTCGCCAACTGCCAACTGCCGGTGGTCCATTCATAGGCTTCGGTGCAGCTGACCACCTGGGCAAGATCGGCGCCCTTGAGGCCGGCAAAGCCACGCGCCAGGGCAATGGCCTTTTCCGCGGTGGCGTCATCGCCCGCCAGAATCGCGCCGTTCTGGGCGCCGGTGTCGCGCAGCCGGCGGGTCAGCGCGCGGGTGTCCACTTCCGCGATGGCAACGGTTTTGTTGGCGATCAGATAGTCGCGAAAATGCTGCCGCGACCGAAAGTTGCTGGCCGGGCGCGGCACCTCGCGAATCACCAGCCCGGCGATGTGCACGGCGCCTGATTCGGCATCTTCAGGATTGACCCCCACGTTGCCGATGTGGGGATAGGTCAAGGTGACAATCTGTTGCCGGTAGGAGGGGTCGGTGAGAACCTCCTGATAGCCCGTCATCGCGGTGTTGAACACGACTTCGCCGACGGTCTGACCCGTCACGCCGATCGAAACACCTTGAAAAACGGAGCCATCAGCGAGGGCGAGTACAGCCGGGGTCAATGCAGTCATCGGCGCGCTTTGCTGAATGTATTAATCCGTACGACCCGCACTCGGCGGGCTTGTCACACGAAAACGGGGGCGATCGCCCCCGTTCAAGGATTAAGACGGAATGATACGGTTTTGCCGGTCCAGCGTCCATCAAAGTTGCGGGCAAAACCCCAGATCAATGGCTACCGGAACACGTCGTCGAGCCCATAACGACCAGCGGGCTTGCCGGCCAGCGCCTGCGCGGCTCGCACCGCGCCGCGGGCAAAATTCATCCGGCTGGACGCCTTGTGGGTGAGTTCAAGACGCTCGCCGTCACCCAGGAACATCACGGCATGGTCGCCCACCACGTCACCGCCGCGCACGGTGGAAAACCCCAGGCTGCCGCGCGCACGGGCGCCGGTGTGGCCTTGCCGGGCATAGACCGCGCGGGCTTCCAGATCGACCCCGGCGCCCGAGGCGGCCGCACGGCCCAGCATCAGGGCGGTGCCGCTGGGCGCATCCACCTTGTGCCGGTGATGGGCCTCGACGATCTCGATGTCGAAATCGCCCCCCAAGGTGGCCGCCGCCTCACGCACCAGGCGCTGCAACAGGTGAATGCCCAGGCTGAAATTACCCGACTCGCACAGGGCAATCCGCGCGGTCGCCGCATCCAGCGCCCGACGGCCTTCGGCATCGAATCCCGTGGTGCCTATCACCATTGCCGTTCCGCTTTGGCAGGCCTGCCTGAGGCTTGCCAGCGTGGCTTCAGGGCGGGTGAAATCGATCAACACATCGACGGCATCGGCTGACCAGTCCGCGGCCAGCACCACGCCCGAAGGCGGGCTGGCGAACCAGTCCGCCACGTCACGGCCCAGTTCGGGGTGTTGCGGCGATTCAACCGCGGCGGCCAGTTGCAGACCGTCACCGGCCGCCCAGACGGCTTCGATCAGGGTCCGGCCCATGCGCCCGCCAGCGCCGAGAATGCCAATGCGGGGACTAGGATGCGTGCTCATGAGAATCCGGAACGAATGAGGGGCCGCGCATGATGCCGCAGATGCGCCGGCGCGCGCGATGCTTCCAGAGGGCGCGAACCGGCTAGAAGGGCAAGTCGTGCGCCTCGTCGGCAAACGCCAGAGTCAGTGCGCCGGGGCCGACGTTGATGCCGCCGGTCATCGACAGCATGCTCTCGACGCGCTCGATGCCGTGCTGTTTGCAAATGGCCACCATGCGCTCGTAGCCCGGCAGGCTTCGCATTTCATCGAGCTGGCCACCGTAGCTGATCACCAGGGTCGGCGCGAGCAGGCCATGCGCAATGCGCGTCGTCACGTAGTCGAACAGCCGCTCGGCGCCGCGATGAAAATGCCGCAGCTTGGCAACCGGACCGGTTTCGTTGCGATAGCCGCGGATCAGCGGCTTGATGTCGAGGGCGGTGCCCAGCATGGCGCCCATCCAGCCGACGCTGCGGTCACCCTTTTTCTTTGCCCGGGCACGCAGGTAGTACAGATCCTGCGGGAGCATGTAGCCGTGGATGTTCTGGGTCAGCGCTTCGAGCCGTTCACGAATGCGGATGGGGTTTTCGTCCTGCTCGATCATGCGAACGGCCTCCACGGCCATCAGTCCCTGTGCGGCGAACAGGTTCTGGCAATCGATCACCCGCATCCCGAACGGCCCGTTGACGCCGGCCTTGGCCCGAAAGGGCCTGTAGTCGTTGAGAATCGCGAAGGCCGCCTTCACGGCGTTGTCGAACATCGGGCTGCGACTCGAGGCGATGGTCAGGCAAAACACGAAGTCAAAGTCGATCACCAGCTTTTCGAGAAACAGCTGCTTGATCTGATCGGTTGCAAACGCCGAGCTGCCTGCATCGCTGCGGCGATCCCACTTACCCTCGTAGAAGCGCCGGGTCTTCTCGGGGTCGCGGGTGTCGATCTCGTCGCGGTCGCCCAAGCGCAGGGTGATCGGCAGAATCACGATGCCGTGTTGCTCAATGAACGACTGCGGCAAATCGCAGGCAGAGTCCACCACCAGTCCAATGCGCATCTCTCTCCTCAGGCACGCGACGCGTTACGGTTGTTCTTTTCGGGACTCTAGCACGCGACAAAAACAGGTCCGCACGGCCTCTCAGCCCGCCTTCAGGTCACGCTTGGCCTGCTGCCAGCAGGCCTCCATGGCCGCCAGCCGGCCGGGATCACCCACGGGCGGAAAGGTGCTGGCGGCGGCCTCGACGGCGGCGAAGCGCGCCGCAAAGCGCGTGTTGGCCGCCTGCAGGGCCGACACCGGCTCGACCCCCAGATGCCGCGCCAGGTTGACCACCGTGAACAGCACGTCGCCCCATTCTTCGGCGCAGCGCTGCGGGCTCTGGTGACGGGCCTCGGCAAGCTCGCGCCACTCCTCGTCGAGCTTGGCCCACACGGCGGCCACATCGGGCCAGTCGAATCCCAGCTCAGCGGCCTGCTGTTGCACTCTGAGGGCGACGCGCAGCGGCTCATCGTCCATGCGCATGCACCTCCATCGCCAGCATGTGCAGCAGCGCGGCTGTGGCGCCCCAGATGCGGTGTCCCTGATACGCGAGTTCGTGAAACGGCAACTCGATGCCGTCACGCGACAGCGTCTTGCGCGTGTAGGTGTCCGGGTCCAGCGCCATCGCCAATGGCAGCTCGAACACCTCGGCCACTTCGTCAGGCGCCGGCCGCCATTGCGTAGGCGGGTTGGCCACATGCCCCACCACCGGAGTGATGCGAAATCCGCTGAGCGTGGGAAAATCGTCGAGAAAGCCGATGACGTTCACCTGCTGCGGATCCAGTCCGACTTCTTCGTAGGCTTCTCGCAGCGCGGTGGCGGCGCAACTGCCGTCGTCCGCATCGCAGCGCCCGCCGGGAAAGCTCACCTGGGCGGCATGGGCGCGCAGATGCTCGGCGCGCCGTGTCAGCAGAATACAGGGGCCTGCCTCACGCTCCAGCAGGGCGATCAGCACGGCTGACGCCTTCAGCGGCCGGTTCAGTTCTCCGGCAACCCAGGCCTGCAGCGCTTCTGGAATTTCCAGCGTGCACAACGCCCTGGGGCCGGCCTCGCCACTGGCCGCCAGGGTGCGTGCCACCTTGCGGCTGAGCGGCGACAATACGGGCTCGGTTTCGCATGGGGCGGACTCAGAAGGCGACGAATGGAACGATCCTGGCATCAATGGCTCACGCTCCGGGAGTGTGATCAGCGGGTGGGCGCCCCAAAGGGTACGGCGTTCAGGGCGTTCAAATCGTCACGCGACCGCTGGGTCGAAGGGCGGGATTTTCAGCGCCTCGATGCGCTGCTGCACGCACCCGACATCCATAGGCTGCGAAGCGGTAATCGTCTCTACGATAGCACCGTGCATGTCGTGCTGCTGTCGCCGCAAATGGCCGAAACCATAGGCTTTGGCGTCCGGTAATGTTCCTTTCCGTCAGCAATTTTGATGTTTGCGCAGACGCGCCCGGCTGCGTAGCATGCGCAGCCTATATTCAACTTTTGGAACCTCCCATGCCTGCAGTCGAACTGATCAAGAAAATGCCCCAAGCGCTCAATGTCGACGCGGCCGCAGGCACCGATGCCACCCTCCAGTTCAATATTTCCACCCCCATGAACGTCGTCATCAAGGACGGCGCCTGCACGGCCAACGAAGGCGTCGCCGCCAGCCCGGACGTGACGCTGACCATGGAAGACGAAGACCTCATCGCCCTGATGAAAGGCGAACTCAACGGCATGACGGCCTTCATGACCGGCAAGCTGCAACTCGAAGGCGACCTGATGCTCGCACAACGGATTGGCAGCCTGTTCGACGCCTCGAAACTCGACTGAATCGTCTGTGGCACCCGCCTCACCCACCCCGGTCGCCGCAAACGATCGGGGTTTTTCGTTGGTCCGCGACGGGCAAGGGCGCCTCGGCCTGCACGCGGGTCACCATGCGCGCGTGGGCGACGTGGTGGCCGATTGGCTGGGGCCGGAGCAACTGAGGCGACTCAGTGGCGGCAAGAAGCAATTGTTGGCGCGCGCGGTGGGCATCGGCAAACGAACCCCGCTCAGCGTGCTGGATGCCACCGGCGGCCTGGGTCGCGATGCCCACGTCATGGCCCATCTTGGGGCAACGGTCACCGTGTGCGAGCGCCAACCCCTGATCTTCGCCCTGCTGCAAGACGCCTGGACGCGGCTGGAACTGGTCGACGACCGCTGCGCCAGCCGCCTGCGCCTGCAGGCCGCCGATGCGCACTCGGTGCTGCGCGACGACCTGACCTGGGACGTGGTCTACCTCGACCCCATGTACCCCGGCCGTGACAAGACCGCGCTGCCCGGCAAAGAAATGCAGTTCTTCCGGGAACTGACCGAAGGCGATGCGGACGCCGGCAGCTTGCTGGCGCTGGCGCGCGCCCGGGCACGCTGGCGTGTCGTGGTGAAGCGGCCGCTGTCGGCGCCGCCCTTGGCGGACCAGGCACCGGATCAAAGCCTGCGCGGCACCCAGGCCCGCTTTGATCTCTATCTTGTGCCGCCACCGAAGGAGACGCCATGAAGCGCCTGACCCTGATTCGTCACGCGAAATCGAGCTGGAATTACCCCGAGCTGACGGATTTTGAACGCCCCCTCAATGGTCGGGGGCGCCGCGACGCACCGGCAATGGCGCTGCGAATTGCCCGCGCGCTGGGCATGCCCGACGTCTGGGTCAGTAGCCCGGCATCCCGGGCGATCACCACCGCGCGCCTGTTCACCGAGGCGCTGGCGGTACCCGCCACCGACCTGCTGCTGAATCCCGATATTTACGATGCCGACATCGAACAACTGCTCGACGTGCTGGCGACGCTGCCGGCCCGGGCGCATCGGGTGTGGTTGTTCGGTCACAACCCGGGTCTCAGCGAACTGTCGCAGTGGCTGAGCCCTGGTGCGCCCACCCACTTGCCCACCTGCGCGGCGGTTGGTTTCGACCTGCCCATCGAAAGCTGGTCGGCGCTCAAGCCGGGCATCGGCCGGCTGGTGGCCCACCTCTACCCCAAGCAGGCGTCTGAATGACGCGGGGCCCCGCCTTCAGGCCAGCGGCTTCAGGACCTGGCTGAAACGCTTGGCGTTCTGGCGATAATGCGCTGCCGAGGCGCTGATCATCTGGATCTCGGCGGCGCTGAGCGGGCGGACCACCTTGGCGGGCGAACCCATCAACATCACGCCGTCGGGAAAAACCTTGCCCTCGGTCACCAGCGACCCGGCGGCCACCAGCGAGTTGGCGCCAATCACGGCGCGGTTGAGAATCACACTGCCAATACCGATCAGCGTGTTGTCGCCGATCGTGCAGCCATGCAGCATCACCTGATGCCCAATGGTGCAGTCTTTGCCGATGCGCAGCTCAATGCCCGCGTCGGTGTGCAACACCGAGGCATCTTGCACATTGGACCCCTCGCCCACCACCAAACGATCGGTGTCACCGCGCATCACGCAATTGAACCAGACGCTGGCGTTGGCCCCGAGTTCGACCTTGCCCATCAGGTCGGCCGAGGGCGCAACCCAAGCCCCCTCGCCGATCTGCGGCGCAACGCCGTCCAGGGAATAGAGCACGGCCGGCGTCCGCTCAGGCGGCGGCCGCAGCCGCAGGCTCGTTGCGCCCGAAACCATGACCGTTGTCGATCAGGTATTCCAGCCACTTGCCCAGGGTCAGATTGCGCCGCCACTGCTCGTCCAGAAACCGCTCGGCCCAGGGGTCGCCGTCGCTCTCGGCCTGCCAGGGTGGGCGGTTGGGCTGGTTCAGCGCCTCGGCCACGCAGGCATCGCGATAGATGCGCACCCACAGGTCGGGCTGATTGCGCACGCCCTGATCGTCGACAAACTCATAGGTGAGCTTGCAGGTCAGGGTATAGCGGTCGCGCTCGGTCACCTGCAAATGCAGGGGCGGGTCGGCCAGCGTGTGCGAAATGGCCTTCTGAGGCGGAAGGTCCAGCGCAGGGATGAGACGCTGCAGCAACTTGAAGTTGCGCTCATAAAGGTCGATCAGTACCGCGAGCCTCTGGGGAGACGTCTGCGGCGTGGCTCGGGAGCGTTCTGGGTACGTCGGCATAGGCGGACTATAAGATATGACAAAGAGCGAAGACAACGAAGACAACATGACGACCCAAATAATTCCCGTAACTGCATTTACAGATCAACGCCCGGGGACGGCCGGCCTGCGGAAGAAAGTGGCGGTGGTGCGGCAACCGCACTATCTGGCCAGTTTCGTCCAGTCCATCTTCGACTGCGCCCCCGAACTGCGCGGCAACACTCTGGTCATCGGCGGTGACGGCCGCTACTGGAACCGCGACGCCATCACCCTCTGTGTGCAGATGGCGGCGGCAAATGGAATTTCAAGGGTGCTCATTGGCCTGGGCGGAATTTTGTCGACCCCGGCGGCCTCACACCTGATTCGCCAACGCGGTGCGGCGGGCGGGCTGGTGCTCACGGCAAGTCACAACCCGGCGGGGCCGAACGGCGATTTCGGCATCAAGTACAACATCGCCGGCGGCGGCCAGGCCCCCGAGGCGCTGACCGAGCGCATCTTCCAGACCAGCCTTGCGCTGACGCGCTACCGCATCGACCCGACCCTGTCGGTCGATCTGGACCGGCTCGGCACGACCCAGGCTGGCGCCCTGCAGATCGAGGTCATTGACGGCGTTGACGACTACGCCGCGCAAATGGCCACGCTGTTCGACTTTGCGCAGATTCGCGACTGGCTCGCACAGGGCCATCGCATTCGCTTCGACGCCCTGCACGCCGTCACCGGACCGTATGCGCGGCGCATCCTGATCGACACGCTGGGCGCCAACGAACAGGACATTGTCAACGCCGTCCCGCTAGAAGACTTTGGGGGCGGCCACCCCGACCCGAATCTGATCTACGCCGCCGAGCTGGTGGCGCACATGAACGGCCCGCACGCCGCCGACCTGGGCGCCGCCAGCGATGGAGATGGCGACCGCAACATGATTCTCGGCCCCGGCGTGTTCATCTCGCCGGGGGATTCACTGGCCATGCTGGCCGACAACCTGCATCTGTGCCCGGGCTACGTCGATGGCGTGGTCGGCATCGCCCGATCCATGCCCACCTGTCGGGCCGCCGACCACGTGGCCCGGCAGCGCGGCATCGAACTTCACGAGACCCCCACCGGCTGGAAATTCTTCTGCAACCTGCTCGACGCCGGTCGCATCACCATCTGCGGCGAAGAAAGTTTCGGCACCGGCTCGACCCACGTTCGCGAAAAGGACGGGCTCTGGGCCGTGCTGGCGTGGGCCAACATCCTCGCCGCCAGCGGCCGCTCGCTGCCCGAAATTGCCATGTCACACTGGCAGCGCTACGGCCGCCACTACTTCCAGCGTCACGATTACGAAGGGCTGGAAGCCGATGTGGTCGACGCAATCGTCGCCGACCTGCGGGCTCGCCTGCCGCAACTGGTGGGGCAGACGCTGGAAGGCGGGCTCAGCGTGACCCTGGCCGATGACTTCACCTACGCCGACCCCATCGACGGCAGCCAGGCCAAGGGCCAAGGGCTGAGGGTGGTGATGGGCGATGACGCGCGCATCGTGCTGCGCAAGTCGGGCACCGGCACCGACGGCGCCACCCTGCGGCTGTATCTTGAGCACTGGCGCCAGGACGAGCTGAACCTGGACCCCGCCACCGCACTGGCGCCGCTCGCCGCGCTGGCGGACACTCTCATCGGCCTGCGCCAGCGCACCGGGCGCGCCGAACCTGACGTGGTGACCTGACGCGGCGCACCCGCCGCCCCGACCTGAGGACCCTTCTCATGCGCTTGTTGATCGTGCTGGGCGTGTTGCTGGTGGCCCTGACCGGCTGGATCGTGTGGCACAACCCCGAGCGCAAAGACCTCGATTCAGAGGTCCGCGCCCAGGTTGACATGCGCTTTGTCGGCCTCTCGGAAGGCGTGACCGGATACACCCTGGGCGGCGACGAAGGCGCCCCCTGGGTGGTGCTGATCCACGGGTACTCGGTGCCCAGCCCGCAGTGGGCAGCCACCGCCGAGGCCCTGCAGGCCGCCGGCTATCGCACCCTGTATTACGACCTGTACGGGCGCGGTTGGTCCGACCGCCCGGCCGGCGCTTACGACCTTGCCCGTTACGAGCGCCAGCTCACCGAATTGCTGGCCGTGCTGGGGGCGCCGGAGCAGGTGCGGCTGGTGGGGCTGTCGATGGGCGGCCTGATTGCCGCGCACTACACCGTCGCGCACCCCGACAAGGTCGCGGCGCTGGCGCTGATCGCACCCTTCAACGCGGTGCCCGAGGTTCCGGATGTGCTGCGCTGGCCGGTCATCGGCAACGTTGTCGCCCACGCGCTGTACTTTCCGCGTCAGGCCGACATGCAGAAGAACACGTTCGCCGACCCGGCCCTTGCCGCGCAATACCTGCCGCTGTTCACCGAGCAGTTGCCCTACCGCGGGTTTCGCCGCGCGATTCTCTCGACCTTGCGGACCGTGATTCTCAAGGACCCGCTGCCGACCTATCTGGCGCTGGGCACACAGGGGCGCGACATCCCCCTCATCTGGGGCTCTGAAGATCAGGTGGTGCCCTATGCGCAAGCCTCGCGACTGCTGCAGGCGCTGCGCCCCGGAGCCCGCCTGGTGACCATTGACGGCGCCGCCCACGCGCCGCACCTGGAGGCGCCTCAGGCCACCCAGGCCGCGCTCATCGATGCGCTTCGGGCAGTGGAATCCGCGCCAGAGGTGCCGGAAAACCCTCCGAGCTGAGATCCAGCGCGCGCCCATCGGCGCTCAGCGCCGCCGCTTCGATCTGGCCGAAGTGTGGCAGCGGCAGGCTCATCGGCATGCGTTGGAAGGCTGCAATCCAGGGCTCACCCGGGGATCGGTCGTAAACGTGCACCCGCTTGGCCGTCACGACGGCGGCGCGGCGGCCGGCGGCGTCGAAGTCCATCGCCGTCACCCACTCCAAACGCCGCGCCTGCCGCGCACCGGGCGCACCGGGCGCAGCCCGCGGAATGCTGATGGGCCCCAGCGCTTCGGCCACCTGCACCGTCAGCGGCGTCGGTGGGTCCAGCGACACGCGATACAGCCGCGGCACGGGGTCTCGCTTGCTGAGCAGATAAACCTGCCGGGTGGCTTGGTCGACGGCGACCGCTTCGACGTCGCGCGGCCCGTCGGGATACCGCAACGACAAGGTGCGCAGCGGCACCAGGGCACCACCGTCACCGAGCCGCTGCGGCTCGTGCACCACGTAGAGGCTGACAGAGCCCCGAATCGCAAAGTTGTCGCCCACATCGGCCACCAGCAACGCTGGCTGACCCCGGTCATCAAAGGCGGCCATGTCCTCCCAATCAAGGTTGTAGGTGTTGCGCAGGGAGAACGTCGCCAAGGTGGCGCCGGTGTGCCGGGCGATGGCAAACAACCGGGCACCGCTGAAGGAATCGTTGTGCGTCCATAACCGGTCAGCGTCGTGACCACTGCGCGCCAGGCCGCTGGATTCTTGAATGCGCGCATCCTGCAAGGTCAGCACGCCTTCTGGCCAGGTCGCCGGTTGCGACGGCGGCACGGGTTGAGCGGTCGCGCAGGCCGCCGCCATCAACCACACCACGAGCGTTGCCCCTCCCGCCGTCCGGCTGCGCGCCCTGCCGAGCAAGGTCATGGTCAGAACAGGGTCTTGCGCAGCGCCTTTTCCTGCATGATCAGCGTCGTCATTTCCTCGATCGACATGTTGGCGGAGTTGAGAAACGGAATCTGATGCTTGCGGTACATCGCTTCTGCCTGCCGCAGCTCGAAGGCGCATTGCGCCAGCGAGGCGTACTGCGAGCCGGGGCGGCGTTCGGAGCGCACCTGCGACAGCCGCTCAGGATCAGAGGTCAGCCCGAACAATTTGGTCGGATTCTGCTTCAGCACGTCCGGCAGGCGCCCGGCTTCAAGGTCCTCGGCAATCAGCGGGTAGTTGGTCGCAAACACGCCGTACTGCAGGGCCATGTAGAGGCTGGTGGGTGTTTTGCCGCAGCGCGACGGGGCAATGAGGATCAGTTCAGCTTTGGCCAGATCACGCAACGATTGGCCATCGTCGTGCTCCATCGCATAGTTCATGGCCGCAATGCGCGCGTTGTAGCGGGTGTTGTCGGCCATGCCGTGGGCGCGCCCCTGCGCATGCGAGGAGTTGCGTCCCAGCTCCGCTTCGAGGCCGGGTATGAACTGATCGAAAAAGTCGAGAAACAGGGCGTTGGCGCTCCGCAGTTCGGCACGAACCGCATCGCTGACCGTGGTGCTGATCAGAATGGGTCGCGCACCACCGCGCTCGGCCACATGGTTGATGTAGTCCACGGTGGATCGCGCGCGCTCCACCGTCGTGATGAACGGCAGCGTCGTCTTGTGGAAAATCTCGCCCTCAAACTGCGTCAGCAGCGTGTTGCCCAGGGTTTCAGCGGTGATCCCGGTCCCATCGGACAGGAAGAAAACGGATCGCGGCGTGCTCATGAGGGCTTCGGTGTAGGCTTGCGCGCAGTGTGCGGCAGTCAGCCCTGTGTTGCAGCCAGACGCCACGCTTTCGATAATCGCGCCCCGCGCCCCAAATTGAACAACCGAATCTATGAGCGACCAACCGCAGGTCCTTTGGTACTCCACGCTTGGCATGCACGACGTCGAAACCGTGGGCGGCAAGAACGCCAGCCTCGGCGAAATGATCAGCCAGCTCGCCGAAACCGGCGTGAAAGTGCCCAACGGCTTTGCCACCACCGCGGCGGCATACCGGGTGTTTCTGGCCCACGAGGGCCTGGACGCGCGCATCAAGGGCCTGCTCGACGGCCTTGATATTGACGATGTGCTGCGGCTTGCCGAGGTCGGCAAGGAGATCCGCGGCGCGGTCATGCAGGCGCCCTTCCCCGCCACCCTGGAAGCGGAGATTCGCGCCGCCTACCAGACCCTGGTCGACGAATCGGCAGGTGCGGCCATTTCGGTGGCCGTGCGCTCCTCGGCCACGGCAGAAGACTTGCCCGACGCCAGCTTCGCCGGCCAGCAGGAAACCTTCCTCAATGTCGACGGCATCGACAACGTGCTCAAGGCCATCAAGGAAGTGTTCGCCAGCCTGTTCAACGATCGCGCCATCGCCTACCGCGTGCATCACGGCTTCGAGCATTCGATCGTGGCGCTGTCGGCCGGCATCCAGCGCATGGTGCGCTCCGACAAGGGCGCATCGGGCGTGGTGTTCACCATGGACACCGAATCCGGCTTCCGCGATGCCGTCTTCATCACCGCCAGCTACGGGCTGGGCGAAGCGGTGGTTCAGGGCGCCGTCAACCCCGACGAGTTCTACGTTTACAAGCCGGCGTTGCGCGCCAATCGCCCCGCCATTCTCAAGCGCGGACTCGGCGAGAAGGCCAAGCAGATGGTCTACTCCACCGATCGCACCCTGGGCCGCACGGTGCTGTTCGAGCCGGTCGCCACCGAGCGGCGCCAGCGATTCTCCCTGACGGACGCCGACGTCGAAGCGCTGGCCCGCCAGGCCGTGATCATCGAAGACCACTACGGCCGCCCGATGGACATCGAGTGGGGCAAGGACGGCGTCGACGGCCAGCTTTACATTCTGCAGGCCCGGCCCGAAACCGTTCAGAGCCGCGCGTCCGCCAACGTGCTGCGCCGCTACAAACTCAAGGGCTCGGGCAAAAAGATCACCGAAGGCCGCGCCATCGGCCAGAAAATCGGCGCTGGCAAGGTGCGCATCCTGACCCACATCGACCAGATGTCGAAGGTCGAAAAAGGGGACGTACTCGTCACCGACATGACCGACCCCGACTGGGAGCCGATCATGAAGCGCGCCAGCGCCATCGTCACCAATCGCGGCGGCCGCACCTGCCACGCGGCAATCATCGCCCGAGAACTGGGCATCCCCGCCGTGGTCGGCTGCGGCAACGCCACCGAACTGATCAAGGACGGCTCAGACGTCACCGTGTCGTGCGCCGAAGGCGACACCGGCATGATCTACGCCGGCAACATCGACTTCGTGGTCGATGAAGTGGCGCTCGACAAGATGCCCGACATCCCGGTCAAGATCATGATGAACGTCGGCACGCCGGAACAGGCCTTCGACTTCGCCAGCCTGCCGCATCGCGGCGTGGGTCTGGCACGGCTCGAATTCATCATCAACCGACAGATCGGCATTCATCCGCAGGCGCTGCTGGAGCTTGATCAGCAGCCGCCCGAGCTGCGCCGCATCATCGACACCATGATTGCCGCCTACGCCAGCCCGCGTGATTACTTCATCAAACGTCTCACCGAAGGCGTGGCCACCATCGCCGCCGCGTTTGCGCCCGAACCGGTGATCGTGCGCATGAGCGACTTCAAGTCCAACGAATACGCCAACCTCGTGGCCGGCACCCGCTATGAGCCGCATGAAGAAAACCCCATGCTCGGCTTCCGCGGCGCCTCACGGTACATCGCCGAACGCTTCCGCCCCTGTTTCGACATGGAGTGCGAAGCGCTGAAGTTCGTCCGTGACGAAATGGGCCTGACCAACGTCAAGATCATGATCCCCTTCGTGCGAACCCTGGACGAAGCCCGACAGGTCAACCAGATCCTCAAGGAGAACGGACTGGAGCGCGGCAAGAACGGACTGGAGCTCATCATGATGTGCGAGCTGCCCAGCAACGCCGTGCTGGCCGACGAGTTCCTCGAGCATTTCGACGGCTTCTCGATCGGCTCCAACGACATGACCCAGCTCACCCTGGGGCTGGACCGCGACTCCGGGCTGATTGCCCACCTGTTCGACGAGCGCGATCCGGCCGTCAAGAAAATGCTGCACATGGCCATCAGCGCCTGCCGCCGGCAGGGGAAATACATCGGCATCTGCGGTCAGGGCCCCTCCGATCACCCCGAGCTGGCCAAATGGTTGCTGGACGAGGGCATCGAGTCGATGTCACTCAATCCCGACACCGTCGTCGAAACCTGGCTGTTCCTGGCTGGCCAGACGCAACACTGATTTCAAAAAAACATCCCGAAAGGCTTCCCATCCGAAAAAATTCCCCTATAATTGCGCTCCCTTTTTAGGGGCTATAGCTCAGCTGGGAGAGCGCTTGCATGGCATGCAAGAGGTCGTCGGTTCGATCCCGACTAGCTCCACCAAAGTTTAAAAGCCTCGTTCCCATCGTCTAGAGGCCTAGGACACGTCCCTTTCACGGATGTAACCGGGGTTCGAATCCCCGTGGGAACGCCAGCTTTTGAGGCAACAAATCAACCGGCACACGCCGGTTTTTTTGTGCCCGTCGGTCTCCCAGACCAAGGGCGGCCACGCCTCTTTCACGGATGGATCACCACCGTGGGGGCCCGAATCCCCGTGGGAACGCCAGCTTTTGCGGCAACAAATCAACCGGCGCTCAATGTGGCCATGTGCCGCAGGCTGCATGCTGACGGATCGCTGCCGCGCGCACCCGTATGATGGCCGCAGCGCGGCCGCACGGCCGTGAATTCACTGCCCCGCCGCCCACCCCTTGCCCATGAACCAGGATGCCCGCTTGCCCGGCCTGACTCGACGCTTACGGGTTGCCCCTTTGCTGCTTGCGCTGCTCGGCGTCGCAGCCTGCCGTTCGGCGCCTCCGGCCGAGGTGCCGCGGCCAAGCGCGGTGGCGCCCCCATCGGTGCAGGTGCGCAGCGTGGTGATCACGCCCGAGGTGTTGACGCGACGTATCCGCGCCCTCGGCACGCTTCGCGCGGACGAGACCACGCAGGTGTCGGCAGAAATCGCCGGCCGGATCACCGAAATCAACTTTGAGGACGGTCAGCGGGTCGAGAAGGGACAGTCGCTGTTCCAGCTTGATGACCGCATCGACCGTGCCGATCTTGCCCGCGCCGAAGCCCAGCTCGCCCAGGCAAAACGCAGCCATGACCGGGCAACCGAGCTCAGTGGTCGCAGCCTGCTGTCAAAGGCCGAGCTGGACCAGACCCTGCTGGCGCTGCGCGTGGCTGAAGCAGAGGTTACGGCGGGTCGCACACGCGTCGAGAAAGCCCGCGTGCCGGCGCCGTTCAGCGGTTGGGTGGGTTTGCGACAGGTCAGCCTTGGGGCCTATGTCAGTCCCGGCCAGGCACTGGTCAACCTTGAGGCCATTGACCGCATCAAGCTCGATTTTCGGGTCCCGGAGGCGGAGCTCGCGCACCTGTCGCTGGGGCAAACCGCCAAGGTCGTGCTCGACGCCCTGCCGGACGAGGTTTTCGAAGCCGAGGTCATCGCCATCAACCCTCGCGCCAGCGCGGAATCGCGGTCCATCGAATTGCGCGCGCTCATCCAGAACCGTGCCGGCCGGCTGCGGCCGGGCTTGTTCGCCCGCGTGCAGCTCGAACTGGGACGCTCCAATGATGCACTGATGGTGTCCGAAGTCGCCGTGTTCCCCAGGGGTGAACACAATTTCGTCTACCGCATCGATGGCCACGACCGCGCCGCGCTGGTCGAAGTGCGCCTGGGCCAGCGTGAGCCGGGTTTCGTCGAGATCCGTGACAGCCTGAATGGCGGCGACGAAATCATCACCGGCGGCATACAGCGGCTCTCGGACGGCATGGCCGTTCAACGGCAATCTGCGACCGTTGTTCGATAACGTGGCCCCAGTGGGCGTCATCGGGTGAAAAGTCAGGGGCAATTCAGCGCCGCGCGACTAGTGTCCGAGCCCTAAACCGAGGATGACTCATGTTGTACACAAACCAAACCTTGTCAGCGCAGCGCACCGGCCTCAGCGCCACCTGCGGCTGCGTTCTGGCTTCCGTGATGGGCGATGGGTATATTCAGGCGTGGGGAGTCATTCCTTCACGGACGGCTTCTGGTTTCACGCCCCCTCTTGCGTTCCTGTCACGATGAAGCGACATATCACACTTTTCAGCTTAATTGCCGCCTTTTTCAGCGTTGGGCTGGGGCAACTCCATGCACAGTCGCGGGACGAACGTCTGACGCGGCAACTGCTGGAGGGCTTGCCCCAGGACCAGCACGTCAGCGCTGAGTTGTCGCCCAGTCAGGCTGCGCGCCAGGCCAAGCTTGAACATGGGGGAGAGGTGCTGTCCATCGAGCAGGAAACACAGGGATATCGCGTGAAGTTACTGGTGGACGGCGAAGTCCGGTTTATCAGTGTCATGAACGCTAGAGTGATGAACTGAGAGCCGTTCAAACCGAAGCGCCCCTCGACTCGAGGCTGGCGCTTCATCATCGCAATAAGCCATTGCACCAGGGAGAGGGGATCGATATGCGAGCTTTGGTCGTAGAAGACGATGCGGCACTGCGCGAGCAGATCATTGAAGTGATGAAAGGCGCCGGGTTCGCCGTTGACGCGGCCGCAAACGGCACCGATGGCCACTTCATGGCCGAAGAATATGCGGCCGACATCGCCATCATCGACCTCGGCCTGCCCGAGGTTCCCGGGCTCGAGATCATTCGCCGCGCCCGCGAGGCCGGCCGCAGTTATCCCATCCTCATTCTCACCGCACGCGACGGCTGGCAAAGCAAGGTCGAGGGCCTGGAGGCCGGCGCTGACGACTATCTGGTCAAGCCTTTCCACAAAGAGGAATTGATTGCCCGGGTCCGCGCCCTACTCCGCCGGTCGGGCGGCTGGTCGCAAGCCAAGCTGGTCTCGGGGCCACTGGTGCTCGACACTTCGGCACAGACCCTGACCCTGGGTGACCAGCCGGTGGAACTCACCAGCTACGAGTTTCGCGTGCTCAACTACCTCCTGCTGCATGCGGGCAAGGTGATCTCGAAATCGGAGTTGAACGAGCATCTGTACGCCGAGGACTCCGAGCGCGACAGCAATGTGATTGAGGTCTTCATCCGCCGCTTGCGCAGCAAGATTGATCCGGATGGCACCGGCAATCCGATCACCACGCTGCGCGGTGCCGGCTATCGCTGGGACTGGCCGCGCCCCGAGAGCGAAGACTGATTCAAATCCCGGAGTCCCTGAATTCGCTGCGCACGCGGCTGCTGCTGGCCGCGTCGCTGGTCCTTGCCGGCTTTGTGCTCGCCTGCGCCGCCGCGCTTGACCACGCCTTTGAAGAGAGGGCGCTGCAGACCCAATACGACCGCATGCAGGGGCTGGCCTACGCCCTGCTGGCCGCCACCGAGCCCACCGCAGACGGCACGCTGAGTCTGTCGATGTTTCGGCTGCCCGACTCGCGCCTCAACAACCCCGGCGCCGGTTTGGCCTCGGCCTTGATCGACGAGCGTGGCGGCCTGACCTGGGGCAGCATCAGCCTCACTGACGACGTTCCCCTGCCGCCCATGGTCGCACCCGGTGAATGGAGCTTCGAAAGCACCGACACCTCGTTCATCCTGGCCTTCGGGTTGCGCTGGGCCAACCCGGTCGAAGGCGATCAGACCTATACCCTGCTGATCATCGAAGATCGCGCCACCTTTCGCCGCCAGGTGGCGGGATTCAGGCGCACCCTGTGGAGCTGGCTTGCCGTCGCCGCGATTGGTCTGCTGTCGGTGCAGGGGGCAATTCTCGCCTGGGGCCTGGGGCCGCTGCGACGGCTGCGGCGCGATCTGCGGCTGGTGGAAAAAGGCAAGCAGACCGCCTTGGGCGGTCGCTATCCACAAGAATTGGTTCCGCTGTCAGAGGCCATCAACGGCATGATCAGCACCGGTCAAGCCCAGTTGGAGCGCCACCGGCACGCCTTGGGCGACCTGGCGCACAGCCTGAAAACCCCGTTGGCGGTGCTGCGCGGCATGAGTGAAGACGAGCGTCTGAACGCCGAACTGCGCCAGCAAATTGCCGAGCCGGTGGCACGCATGCACACCATCGTCGATCATCAGTTGCGCCGCGCGGTTATGGCCGGCCGCCGCACGCTCACCGAGCCGGTCGCACTGCGGGAGGTGATCGAAAAGCTCAGCCGAACCATCGAAAAGGTCTATCGCAACAAGGCACCGCACTTCGAGCTCGACATTCCCCCCACCCTCAGGGTGCGGATCGATGGCGGTGACCTCTTTGAAATGATGGGCAACCTGCTCGAAAACGCCGTCAAATATGGCAGGGGCCGCGTGCGGGTCCACGCCAGCCGCAGCCGGCAGGGTCTGTGCACCATTCGCGTTGAGGACGATGGCGACGGCTTTCCCGAGTCACCTGAGCGCCTGCTCAGCCGTGGCGTCCGGGCCGACACGCTGACACCCGGCCAGGGAATCGGCCTGGGCGCCAGTGCCGAACTGGTGGCGGCCTACCGCGGCCAGGTGCAGCTCGCGCGCAGCGAAAGCCTGGGTGGCGGCGCGGTCATCATCACCCTGGTCGCCTGAGCGGACGAACTCAGCCGCCCTTGATGAAATGCGCCCGGTAATGGCGCAGTTCGGCCACCGAATCGCGGATGTCGTCCAAGGCCAGATGGCTGGACTGCTTGGTGAAGCCGGCCGCCACTTCGGGCGCCCAGCGCTGCGCCAGCACCTTCAGGGTCGACACGTCGAGGTGGCGATAATGAAAGTAGCGCTCCAGCGTTGGCATGTAGCGCGCCAGAAAGCGCCGGTCCTGGCAGATCGAGTTGCCGCACATGGGCGAAGTCCCTGCGGGCACCCATTCGGCAAGAAACGCCAGCGTTGCCGCCTCGGCTTCGGCTTCGCCGGTCTGGCTGGCCCGCACCCGCGCCAGCAGGCCCGAGCCGCCGTGCTGTCGGGTGTTCCACTCGTCCATGCCGTTCAGCAGCGTGTCTGACTGATGCACGGCCAGCACCGGCCCCTCGGCCAGAATGTTGAGCGCGCTGTCGGTCACCAAGGTCGCAATTTCGATGATGCGGTCGGCCTCGGGCGACAGCCCGGTCATCTCCAGGTCAATCCAGATCAGGTGCTGTGACGAAACCGACATGCAAACTCCAGGGGCGATTAGGATGGGCGCTTATTGTAGGGATCGCCCTTGCCCGCGACCCCATCCACGCCGAGAGATGCCCATGACCGACCTCAAATCTCGCCGCTGCGTCCCTTGCGAAGGGGGCGTTCCGCCGCTGGACCTGGCCGCGGCCACGCGCCTGCAGAAGTCTTTGCACGCCCGTTGGAAGCTGATCCGCAACGGCGAGCGCATCAGCGCCACCTTCGAGTTCAGTGACTATTGGCGAACCCACGCCTTCGTCAGCGCCGTCGCCTGGATCGCGCATACCGAAGACCACCACCCCGACATCCAGTTCGGCTACAACCAGGCCAACGTCACTTACTGGACGCACGCGGTGAAGGGCCTGACTGAAAACGATTTCATCTGCGCCGCCAAGGTCGACGGCCTGCTGCCGGAACCGGCCGAGGCTTAAAGGCCGTCTTCCACAGCACGCTGGCGACGCAGAAAGGCGTGCGCCAGCGTGCCGCCGTCCACATATTCGATCTCGCCCCCCATCGGCACGCCCTGCGCAATGCGCGTCACCGCCGCACCCGCGGTCTTGGCCATCTGCTCGATCAGGTGCGCGGTGGCTTCGGCCTCGACGGACGGATTGAGCGCCAGGATCACCTCGCGCACCCAGCCTTCGCGCAGCAGCGCTTCAAGCCGGTCAAAACCCAGTTCGTCGGGGCCAATGCCGTCCAGCGGCGACAGCCGGCCCATCAGCACGAAATAGCGACCGCGGAAGTCGGTACTGCGCTCCACGGCCATCAGGTCAGAGGGTTGCTCGACGATGCACAGCTGCCCGGTGGCGGCGCGGCGTTCGTGGCACAGCCCACATTGGCCCTCGCAAAGCATGCGCGACGACGCGCACCGGCCGATGCCCGACAGGGCGCCGTCGAGGCTGCTGACCAGCGCCTCCGCGCCGCTGCGGTCGCGGGTGAGCAGATGAAAGGCCATGCGCTGCGCCGATTTCGGCCCCACGCCGGGCAGGCGCCGCAGGGCGTCGATCAACTGCAACAAGCGGGGCGAGTCGCTCATGGGGCCGGGCGCAGATCGCGCATTACATGCCCAGATTCAGGCCGGGGGGCAGGTTCATGCCGCCGGTCACGCTGGCCATCTTGTGCGCCACAACCGCCTCGACCTTCTGGCTGGCATCGTTGATGGCGGCGGCAATCAGGTCTTCGAGGAATTCCTTGTCTTCCTGCAGGGCGTCCGGCGAAATGTCGACCCGACGTGCCTGGTATTTGCCGGTCAGGGTCACCTTCACCAGCCCCGCACCGGACTCGCCGGTCACCTCCAGGCGCGCGACCTCGTCCTGAGCTTTCTTGAGGTTTTCCTGCATCTGCTGGGCCTGCCGCATCATCTGGCCAAGTGCGCCTTTCATCACCATCTCCTGAAGTTCTTGGGGTCTGTCGGTCAATGCACGCTCGGCGGGGCCGGCGGCTGAATCGAGCCGGCGCGCACGCGCGCGCCGAACTGCTGGGTAAAGCTGGCCACCACCGGGTCACGGGTTACGGCCGCCTCGGCCTCGGCCTGCCGGGCACGGACATCAGCGGCGTCCAGTTGCGCCGGCACGTCGTCAAGCTCGGCTTCGGCAACGGCCACCACCAGGCGCACCGGCTCGCCGTGGGTCTCGACCACGGCATTCTGCAGCGCTTCAACGCGGTCTGGCTTGAGCAAATATTGGGCGCTGACGGTCAGTTCAAGTTGCCAGTCTGGCCCGCTCTGCTCGCGCAGCACGCAGTTGCGCGCCAGGCCCTTGACGAAACCGTCGATGGGCAGGCGCTCGACCAACAATCGCCAGCGCTGCGCCAGCACGCCGGCGGAGCCGGAGGTGACAGCGGCCGTTTCCGCTGCGGATGGCGGGGTGTTCTGCACGCCCGGCGCTGTCGTTGCGGATGTCGCGGGCGGCGCCTCGGCGACCGGCGGCGCGGCCGAAGGCCTGACCCCGGTCGGCTGCGCTGCCACTGTCGCTGTTGTTGCCGGCGCCGAGGCGCTGCGCGTGTCGGGGCCGGCGCCCCCCCCGCGGGGCTGGCCACTGCCGGATCGCGCTCCGCTGCCCCCGCCCGCTGCAGTGCCCCCGGGCGGCGCCGGGGCATCGTCGATCTGGAAGGCCAGCATTCGCAGCAGGGTCATCTCGAAGCCCAGTCGTGGCTCGGGCGCCCATTGCAGGTCGCGACGGCCGGCAACGGCAATCTGGTAGAGCACCTGCACCTGTTCGGGATGCACCCGCTCAGTCAGCGACAGCAACTCGGCCTCGTCGGCCTCGTTGCGCGCGTCGGGCAGCAGTTGCACCACCGCCAGTCGTTGCAGCACCGCGACCAACTCGTCGGCCAAAGCCGCGTAATCGGGTGACAGGGCCTCAAGACGCGCGAACTGGGCGGCGACGCCGGGGCGGTCGTCGGCCAGCAGGGCATCAAGCACCGGCCACAGCGCGCTGCGGCCAACATTGCCGATCAGCGTGTCGACAGCGGCCTCGGTCAGCGCCTCACCGCTGGCGAAGGCGATGGTCTGGTCCAGCAGCGAGAGGGCATCACGCATCGAGCCATCGGCCGCGCGGGCAATGGCGCGCAGGGCGCCGGCGTCGGCCACCACGTTTTCGGCGGCCACCAACTGCAGCAGTTGGGCCTGGATCAGCGCCACGGTCATCCGTCGCAGCCCGAACTGCAGACAGCGCGACAGAATGGTGATCGGCAGCTTCTGCGGATCGGTGGTGGCGAGTATGAATTTGACGTGCGGCGGCGGCTCTTCCAGCGTCTTCAGCAGCGCGTTGAAGGCGCCCTTGCTGAGCATGTGGACTTCGTCGATCAGGTAAACCTTGTAGCGGCTGCGCGCTGGTGAATACTGGGCGTTCTCGATCACTTCGCGAATGTTTTCGACACCGGTGTGACTGGCGGCATCAATCTCGAGCATGTCGACCGCACGCCCTTCGTCGATTTCACGGCAACTGTCGCAGACCCCGCAGGGCGTGCCCGACACACCTTCGCTGCAGTTGAGACCCTTGGCCACAATGCGCGCCAGCGTGGTCTTGCCAACGCCGCGCGTGCCGGTGAGCAGAATGGCCGGATGCAGGCGGTCGTGGTCCAGGGCATGGCGCAGCGCCTGCACCACCGGCCCCTGCCCGACCACGTCCGCGAATTGCCGGGGCCGCCATTTGCGTGCCAATGCGAGATAGCTCATGGCGTCCAATCTTTGGGGGTATGAGAAGGCCCGCGCCGACGATCTCCGGCGCCCGGCGTCACCGCTGCCGTTGCTCCCTTCCGGGCCTGGCGGGGTTCACGGATTGCCGTCGCGAAGGGCCGGCGCGGACCAGCAGCGAGTATCCCTTAAATCAGCCCTGCCGTGGGGCGCGCAGGGCCTGCTGCTCCACCTGGGTCAAGGCCACCTTGTTGCGCAGATACAGCGGCTGTAACTGCGCGGCATCAAGGCCGGCGCCGCGCAGCAGGGCGTCACGCCCCGGTGGCAACGCGTGCACCGCGCTGGGCAGGGCGGTGCCGTCGATCACCGGCAACGCGGCGCCCCACGCGGCGGCAAGCGGCGCCGCATAGGCGGCGAAACCCGACCCCAGACCAAGCCAGGTCTGCGCCGGGTCGGGCGCCGCCGGCAGTGCATCGGGGGCGCACAGCGTGGGGGTCATGATCGCCTGCCATTGGCCGACGTCATCGCGCTGCCAGGCCGCCGCATAGACGGCGGACAGCCGGGCGTCGATCACCGTCAGCACCCGGTCCAGCGTTGACGGCCCGGCCAACATCTGCAGCGAACTGACGCCAACCATCGGCAGGCCGCCGACCATGACCAGGCCCTTGGCGTACGACAGCCCGATGCGCAGCCCTGCAAAACTGCCGGGGCCGATACCGCACACCACCCCGTCCAGGTCGCGCACCGTCACGCCCGCTTCGGCCAGCACCTCGGCCACCTGTTTCGGCAGCATCTGGGTGTGCGCGCGTCCCGCCACCGCGAACCGGGCGATGACCGCATCGCCCACCTGCAAGGCCACCGAGCAGGCTTCGGTGGCGGTGTCGATGGCCAGCAGCTTCACAGCTGCTGCGCCCAGGCCAGCGCCTCGGCCTCGTTGGCGCATTCGGGCATGGGCGGCAGGCTCTTGCGCACCAGGCGGCCGTAGGACTGGGTTTGCAGACGCGGGTCGCAGATCACCAGCAGGCCGCGGTCGGCCGGGTCCCGGATCAACCGCCCCGCGCCCTGCCGCAGTTGCAGGATGGCCTCGGGAAGCGCCATGGCGCGAAACGGGTGCTCGCCCCGCGCACGCAGCGCCAGCGCACGCGCATCGGCCACCGGGTCACCGGGCGGGGCGAACGGCATCCGGTCGATCATCACCACCCGCAAGGCCCGTCCACGCACATCAACCCCCTCCCAGAAACTTTGCGTGGCCACCAGAATCGCATGGCCGTCGGCGGCGAATTCGGCGAGCAGCTCGGCCTTGCCGGCATCGCCCTGGCGCAGCACCCGCTGCGAGGCCTGCCGGCGCAGACGATCACTGATGTCACGCAGGGCGCGGTGGCTGGTGCACAGCACCAACACGCCGCCTTCGGTCACGCCCGACAGGCTTGCGGCCAACTGCGCCACCTGAACGCTGTGCTGCGGGTCATTGGGCTGCGGCAGGTCTCGCGGAATCCACAGCCGCGCCTGCGCGGCGTAGTCGAAAGGCGAACCCAGCGCCAGGGTGCGCGCCGACTCCAGCCCCATCTGAGAGACGAAATGATCGAAGCGCAGTCCGGCGGTCAAGGTGGCCGAGGTGAGTATCCAGGCGCCGGGATAGGCCGCGACCATTTGCCGGAATCCCTCGCTCACCGACAGCGGCGTGGCATACAGGCTGCCGCCGCGTTCGGCCGGCTCCACCCAGCGCACCTGCTCGCCTTCGGGCTCGTCGAGAATCTGCTGCAGGCGTTCGAGCTGATCCAGCGCGCGGGCCGTCAGCGCGGCGAAGTCGGCATTGCGCTCTTCCAGCGGGCGCAGGGCTTCGAACAGCGCCATGACCTGACCGCGCACCGCTTCCAAAGCCTGCGGCGCGCCGGGCAGCGCCAAAAACTGCACCAGGCTGCGGCGCTGGGCTCCGAGCTGCTCAAACACCTCGTCGAGTGCGGCCGGCGCCTGCTCAAGCGCCTCGGCCTGCTGTTCAATGCCCGGCACGTCGCCCGCCTCGCGCGCAGCCTCGCGGCTGTCACGCGCCAGCTCGCGCCACTGTCGCGAAGACACCCGAATGCCGAAGAATTGCGCCGCCAGCGCCGGCAGCTGATGCGCCTCGTCGATGATCACGGCATCAACGCTGCCCAGCAGCTGGCCGAAGCCATCCTGACGAATCACGTAATCCGAGAACAAGACGTGGTGGTTGACGACCACCATCTGCGCCGCGATGGCCTTGCGCCGCGCCTTGGCCACATGACAGTCATTGAACACCGGGCACTCGCTGCCGAGGCAGTTTTCGGCCGTCGAGGTGATGTGTGGCCGCAGCAGCGGATGACGTTCCATCTGCGCCTCCAGCGGCCCCAGATCACCATCGTCGCTGTGCCGCGCAAACACCCCCACCGCCATCACCGCCTGCTGCAAGGCGCGGTTGCCCTGCACCGCGGGCAGCGATCGGGCGCGGTCCATCCGGTACAGGCAGAGGTAATTGGCCCGGCCCTTGAGCAGCGCAATCTGCAAGGGCACCCCGGCGCCGCTGAGCAACTGCGGCAGGTCACGACGGAACAGCTGGTCCTGGAGGGCTTTGGTGCCGGTCGAGATCAGCACCCGCTTGCCCGAGGCCAGGGCCGGTGCCAGATACGCGAAGGTTTTGCCGGTGCCGGTGCCGGCCTCGACGATCAGCGTCGCGTCGTCGGCCAGCGCCGACTCCACGGCCTCGGCCATCTGCAGCTGCTCGTCGCGGGCCTGAAAGTCGACAAGACGCTGGCTCAGCAGCCCGCCGGCGCCAAGCCAGTCCTGCGCGATGCTCACTCGCGAGGCAGCTTGCGGCGCAGCGATTCGGCGCGGGCGCTGGCTTCGATGCTGGCCTGGACCTGGCCGCGCGCACTGCGCGCCGACGAAATCACGTCCCAGTTCGCCGCTTCGATATACGGATTGCCGCGCGCGAGGCTGTTGGCGCGCAGGGCAATGGCCTCCGCCTGGTCGTAGTCCCCCTTGTCGATGTACACGGCGGCCAGCTCAGCCCAGATGAAGCCATTGCGCGACTCGAACCGCGTGGCCCGTTCGAGGTGGGCGGCGGCGACATCCGGACGCCCTGCCGCGCGCGCTTCCCGGGCCTGCTTGAGCAACGCGACCACCGCCGGGCCGCTGGCCTCTTCGGCCGAAGTGGGCCATTGCTGCAGCGACGCATCCGACTCCAGTTCAACGGGAGCCTTGGTGCCCGGCCCGAGGGGGCGCGGCGTGCGGTCCGGCGTTTCGCGCTCGTCAGGCTCGGGCGTTGGCTGCGGCGTTTCATCCACCGGCGGCCAGCGGGTGCGCTGGCCCGGTTGGGGCGTCTGGCAGGCCGCCAGCAGCACCGCGATCATCACTCCGCCGACCCAGCCCCTCGTGCGCTGCTTCATGCGCTGCCAACCTCACCCAGAAATGAAGCGCGGAGTGTAACGGCCATGTCTCACCGCTGACTGAATGGCCGGCCCCGCGCTCAAGGCCCGGGTTGCTGCCTCTGAAAAATGTTGAGGAACCAGTCCACCGGCGAGTCAACCTGCGGGCGCCCGGCCATTGAGCACGGGGCCCAGGCCAGCGTGTCGACATGGCCCCGCAGGTAGGGCACGGCCACCGGCGCCTGGCAGCCGTCATCGGCGCGCAGTCCGGTTTGCGGGTCAATCAAGATCGACTGCACGCCCGAGGGCATGAGCGGCTCGCGCGGCTGGACGTCGAGGTCTTTCATCAACCCGGCCCAAAGGGGCAGCGCGCCGCTGGTGCCGGTGAGTCGGTGCGACTTGTTGTCGTCGCGCCCGACCCAGATGACCGCCACCGTGTCGCCGGCAAAGCCGGCAAACCAGGCGTCACGATAGTCGTCGGTGGTGCCGGTTTTTCCGGCCAGCGACAGGCTGCGATCGACCTGCTGATAGGCCGAGCGCCCGGTTCCCATGAGCATGACCTGCTCCAGCGCCCAGTTGGTCAGGTAGGTCGGCGCCTCTGGCAGCGCCTGCCGCACCCGCAGCGGAAACCGCGACAGCGGCTGTCCATCGGCGGTCAGCACTTCGCGAATCGCCGACAGCGGGGCCTGATAGCCACCGGCCGCCAGGGTGGCGTACATCTGCGCCACTTCGAAGGGGGCGATCGAAATCGCGCCCAGCAGGATCGACGGCAAGGGCTGCGCAGAGCCGCTGTAGCCCGCGCTTTTCAGGGTTTTCAGCACTTCGGCCGGCCCCAGATCGAGACCGACATGCACCGACGGCAGGTTGTAGGACTGCGCAAGCACGTTGAACAGCGGCTGGTCGCCATGGAACTTGCGGTCGTAGTTCTGCGGCGCCCAGACCGGGCCGTGCGCCATTTTCACCTGCACCGGCTGGTCGGGAAGCCAGCTGTAGAGGTGATAACGCTCGGGTCGTGACAGCGCGGTCTGAAAAATGAACGGCTTGACCAGCGAACCGATCTGCCGCTGTGCGTCCAGCGCACGGTTGAAGCCGGGGAAGCGCACGTCGCGCCCCCCGACCAGGGCCAGCACTTCGCCGCCCTCGACATTGGTCACCACGCCGGCCACTTCCAGTGACCGGGCATCGAGCCCGCGCGCCTTTTCGATCTCGGGCAGGCCCTTGATCACCTGACGCTCCAGAGCCTCCTGCGCCTGCGGCCGCAGGGTGGTGAACACACGCAGGCCCTCCTGCGTCAGGTCATCGTCGCTGTACTGCGCCCGCAACTGGCGCCGCACCAGATCTACAAAGGCCGGGTAGCGCTCGACGCCGCGGCCTTCGGCACCGGCGAGGTCCAGCGGCCGGGCGATGGCCGCTTCGTAGGTGGCCTGATCGATCAACGCATCATCGCGCCACACGCTCAGCACCAGATTGCGACGCTGCAGCGCCCGCTCGCCGTTGCGCCGCGGGTTGAAGAACGACGGCCCTTTGACGATGCCCACCAGCAGCGCCATTTCATGGGGCATCAACTCGGGCAGCGGCTTGTTGAAGTAGAACTGCGCCCCCAGGCCAAAACCGTTCACCGACCGGCCGCCGTCTTGGCCCAGGTTCACCTCGTTCAGATAGGCCTCGAGGATTTCACCCTTGCTGTAGTTCACCTCCAGCAGCACCGACATGAAGGCTTCGTTGATCTTGCGCGCCCAGGTCTGGCTGCGGTCGAGAAAGAAATTCTTGACCAGCTGCTGGGTCAGCGTGCTGCCGCCCTGCACCACCGAGCCGGCCTTGAGGTTGGCAATGCTTGCCCGGAGTATGCCCTTGGGGCTGATCCCCCAATGGTCGTAGAAGCCGCGGTCTTCCACCGCCATGAGGCCCAGGGGCAGCAGCCCCGGCACGTCATCAAGCTTGACCAGCACACGGTCTTCGCCATGCTGCGGATAGATGCTGCCGATCAGCATCGGATCGAGTCGCGCGATGGTCACCGACTCGCCGGTGCGCGCCTCGGCAACGGCGGCCACCCGATTGCCGGCGAATCGTATCGACAGCGGCGTGGCCTGCTGCGCCCCGTCCCAGAAATCGAAGGCGCGCGCGTAGACATCGACCTGCTGCGCATTGCGCTCGACAAAGCTGCCCACCCCTTCGAGCTGCGTCAGCGCCCGATAACCCAGCCGCCGCAGTTCATAGGTAAGGGTGTTGGCGCTCACGTAAGCGCCGGGGTAAAGCTCCAGCGGTGCCGCATAGACCTGCGCCGGCAGCGCCCAGCGGGCGCCGGCGAACTTGCTGCGAATCTCGCCATCCAGCCGGATCAGGGTGGCGGCGAGCACCAGCGCACCGATGCAGCTGACCACCACCAGCAGGGCCAGCAGGGCCCACGTGACGCGGCGCATCAAGGGCGGTTTGGACGGTTTCTTGCGAGTGGGGCGACGGGCTGGCATCCGCAAAGTTTACGCGAGTCGGCCCGCACTTCGACCCGCTGCGGCCGCGATCAACGTGACTTTGGGTTGCGAACGGCCTCGGCCATTTCATCAAGGCTGGCGTGCCGCACATCGGCGCCTTCCACCAGATAGATCACATGCTCGGCCACGTTCTTGGCGTGATCGCCGATGCGCTCCAGCGACCGCACGGCCCAGACGATGTTCATGGTGCGGCCGATGTTGCGCGGGTCTTCCATCATGTAGGTGAGGCAGATGCGCATCACCGATTCATACTCCCGGTCAATCACCCGGTCTTCTTCGGCCACCTGCAGCGCCAGCTCGGTGTCGAATCGCGCCAGGGCGTCAAAGGCATCGCGGATCAGCTTGGAGACATGCCGGGCCAGATGCCCGATCTCGGCCATCTGGCTGTCGAGCTTGGGCTGCCCGACCAGTGCTTTAGACATGCGGGCAATCTTTTCGGCCTCGTCGCCAATGCGCTCGAGGTCGGTCACCACGCGGGTCAGCGCAATCACCATGCGCAAATCGCGGGCGGTGGGCTGACGCTTGACCAAGACCAGCGAGCTGGCCTCATCAATGGCAATTTCCAGCGCGTCGACTTCTTCTCCGCGCAGGATCACGTCATCGGCCAGGGACTCGTTGGAATTCAGCAGCGCCTCGGTGGCATCGAGCAGTTGCTGCTCGACCACACCGCCCATTTTCAACACGTTCTGGCGAATGGCCTCAAGGTCGGCATTGAACTGCGACGAAATATGATTCTGATGCTGCAGGTCTGGACACATGGGATCGCCTCGAACAACGCTGAACACAAAAGGAGAGGGCCGCAGGGCGGCCCGCTTCCACGAAAAAATCCGGCAGCATCATCTGCTGCCGGAGGGTGAAACCCAACAAACCAGCAGCTTAGAACGAGAACTGCAGGCGCGTCTGGATCAGATCCACGCTCTGGTCGGCGGTGTCGAAGTCTGCCGACACGTACTCCACCATGCCGCGAACGTTGCTGTTGAAGTAGTAGTTGAAGCCCAGCACCATCTGCGCGATCTCAGTGGCCGTAGCCGCATCGTTTTCAATGTAGTCGTAGCGCGCTTTCAACTCCGCCGTGCCGGTCTTGACGCTGGGCGACTTGAAGACACCGTTTTTCACGTCGTAACGCTTGCTGGCGCCGCTGAGCAGGTAGCTGGCCTGCACGTAGAAGGTGTCGACATCGCGCTCGGCCACGCCATCACCTTCGTAGGTGCCCATTGCGTACTCGGTCTGAACAAAGAAGCCGCCGGCCTGATACGCCGCTTCGAGGCCGATGGCCGAGACTTCGCTGCCGGACACGCTGACCGTCATTGGATCACCCGAGTCACCAAAGGTCGGGCGCGGGACGGCGCCTGCACGACCTGCAAGGCGGCCGCGCGCGCGCAGCCGCACGTTCTCGTCGGGATTCTCGAGGCTGTACGAGAGACCCAGGTGCAGGTTCGAGGTATCGCTCACGATCGGCGCAAAATAGCCGCGGGCGGTGAAGCCAATGCCGTCATTGGCGGGACCATCGGCCGACCGCAGGCTGTGGACCGACGTGCCCCAGCCCCAGTTGCTGCCAGCGCCGTCGAGGAACGCACCCATCTGGAACTGACGGCCGTCGAACAGGCCCGAGGCGGTCGCGAACGGCCGCTCCATGAACAGCACTTCGTTGGAGCTGGTCAGCTCTTCCATGGCGCGATAGGGCTTGGCTTGGCCAAGGCGAAGATTGGCCGCACCGAGCTTGGTGCCGATCCACATTGCACGAAAGCCTGCCTGGTTGGAGGCGACGAAATCGTTTTCGAACTTGTAGGTGAACCGCTCAGCCTTGCCTTCCAGGGTCAGGCGGGCACGGCGGAAGAAGATATCGGTCGGCAGGCTGACCGGCGCCAGGTCATCGTCATCAACATAGAAATTGGTGTCGAGGTGGATGCGACCGCCCACCTTGACGCTGTACTTTTCGTCGTTGGACGAAATGCTCAGGCCGCCTTTGGTCTCGACCTTCTGGCCGTAGGCCGCACCACTCATCGCCAGCAGCGCAGCCGCCATGGCGGACAGTTTCAGCGTCGTGTTCATTCAAAACTCCCTTGGGGTGGAATAACCGATTGCGGGTCTTGGGGGACCCAACCCTGAGCACACCACCGCCAATGCAGCGCACCGACACGATGACGTGCTCGCCTCCTTGCCCACCAACCTTTCGGCCGGGTGCGACGCGAACACTAAAGCGTTAATGTTTCAGTTTTGTGACACTCTGGAGTCGGTTTCGCGCTATATGACAATCGGGTTTCAGGGGTTGCAGGGGTTGTCGAGGGGCGGCCTGCGCCGATGGCGAATCGGGATCGGGAAGGGCAGACACCACGATGGCGGGGCCGAGCCCCGTCATTTCCGGGGCTTACACGCGGCTTTTCTACGGGACCGAAACGCCCGGCAGCAAATCCGCGAGTTGATCGCGCGACAGGTGGCGGATGTCTTTTCCGCTGATGCAGAAAATCGCCTGCTCGCTGAGGTTACGCGCATGGTCCCCGACACGCTCCAGTGACCTGAGCGCCCAGATAAGATCGATCATGGCCCCGCGGTCAGCCCCCTTGGGCCATTTGGCCAGCAACTCGCCCAGCACATCGCGATAGCGGCGGTCCACCGTGACCTCGACCGCCTGCTGCAAGTCGAACCGACTCAGGGCCTCCAGGCTGCGCTCCAGCAGCGCCAGTACCGGCACCGAAAGCTGATTCAACATCGTATAAGGCGCCGCCGAGGCGCCCGACCGCGCGTTGTCTTCGGCCATGCTGGCCAGCTTGGCCGCTTCATCGCCGACCCGCTCAAGATCGGCGACGCCCTTGGAGGTCGCAATCAGCATCCTCAGATCGCCAGCGGCCGGTTGCCGGCGCGCCAGCACCAGCGCGCACTCTTCGTCGATGATCTTCTCAAGGCGGTCGACCTGCGCCTCGTCGAACAGCACGCGGCTGGCCAGGCTCAGGTCGCCGGTGGTCAGTGCGGTGGTGGCCCGCTGTACCTGCTGCATCGCCAGGCGCCCCATCTCCAGCAGATGCGAGTGAATTGAGTTCAGCTCGTCATCGAACTGGGCCGAGCTGTGTCTGCCCTGCGGGAAGCGCCCCATGACTCAGCCGAACCGGCCGGTGATGTAGGCCTCGGTGAGTTCGTGCTCGGGCTGGGTGAACACCTTGTCGGTGGCATTGACCTCGATCAGATCACCCAGATGAAAGTAGGCCGTGCGGTGCGAAACGCGCGCCGCCTGCTGCATCGAGTGGGTGACGATGGCAATGGTGTATTCCCGCGACAGCTCGCCGATCAGCTCCTCAACCTTGGCCGTGGCGATCGGGTCCAGCGCCGAGCAGGGCTCGTCCATCAGGATCATTTCGGGGCTCACAGCGATGGTCCGGGCGATGCACAGTCGCTGCTGCTGCCCACCCGACAGGCCGGTGCCGGGCTGATCGAGGCGATCCTTCACCTCGTTCCACAGGCCCGCGCGTTTGAGGCTGGTTTCAACGATGCCCTCAAGGTCGGCTTTCGACGATGCCAGGCCGTGCAGGCGCGGGCCATACGCGACGTTCTCGAAGATCGATTTCGGGAACGGATTGGGCTTCTGGAAAACCATGCCCACCCGGGCGCGCAGCAGCACCACGTCGAGTGACTTGTCGTAGATGTCTTCACCGTCGAGCGTCACCTTGCCCTCGACACGACAGCCATCAATGGTGTCGTTCATCCGGTTCAGTACCCGCAGAAAGGTCGATTTGCCACAGCCCGACGGGCCGATGAAGGCAATGACTTCATTGCGATAAATGTCAAGATTGATGCCTTTGATGGCCTGCGTGTCGCCGTAGTAGACCTTGACGTCCTGGGCCGAAACCGTCACTTCACGCGACATCTGCCGGGAAGCGGCCTTGCCCAGCGTGTTGGTCATCATCGACCCGGGTTGGGAATTTGCCATGTTCATGTCACCACCTGGTTTCAAAACGTTTGCGCAGCCAAATGGCCAGTGCATTCATGCTCAACATCAGTGCCAACAGCACGATGATCGCCGCCGCCGTGCGCCCCTCGAAGAAGTTGCGCAGTTCATTGCCCTGCCACAGGTAAATCTGCACCGGCAGCGCGGCCGACTGCTCCAGCGGGCCGCCCGGAATGGTCGAAACAAAGGCGCTCATGCCGATCAGCAACAGCGGTGCGGTTTCGCCCAGCGCCTGGGCCACGCCGATGATGGCGCCGGTGAGTACCCCGGGGATGGCCAGTGGCAGCACGTGGTGGAACACGGTCTGCACCCTGGATGCGCCCAGACCCAGGGCCGCCTGCCGAATCGACGGGGGCACCGCCTTGAGCGCTGCGCGGGTGGCGATGATGACTGTGGGCAGCGTCATCAGGCTCAGCACCAGCCCCCCCACCAGCGGCGCCGACAGCGGCATCTTCAGGTAGTTGATGAACACCGCCGCCCCAAGCAGACCAAACACGATCGAGGGCACCGCAGCGAGGTTGTTGATGTTGACCTCGATGATGTCGGTGATCGCGTTGCGGGGTGCGAATTCTTCCAGATAGATGGCGGCGGCCACCGCCAGCGGAACCGACAGGAACAGCACCACCAGAATCATGTAGACCGAGCCCATGAAGGCGCCGCCCAGGCCCGCCGACGCCATCGAACTGCGGGAGTCGGGATTGACGAGCAGCGCGGTGCTGAAGTTCATCTGCAGCGCATCGGTGGCGAAGAACGCGTCCGCAAGCTCGCGCACCCGCGGTCGCAGCTGCTGCTGCGCATCGGGCAGATCCCGGTCGATGTTGCCGCGTATCCACACATCCACGTTGGCATCGGCCAGCAGTTTGAGTCGCACCGTCTGCCCCAGCAGGTCGGGGTTTTCGACAAAGCGATCACGCAGCGCGAAGCGCTCGCCGCTGGTGAACAGGCTGCGCAGGTTGCGCCGCTCGTCTTCCAGATCAGGGCGCAGCGCGATCAGGCTGTTTTCGAGAATACGGTTCCAGTTGACCATCCCCACCTGCGACTGCCACGCATAGTCACGCTGCAGGAAATCGGCCGGTGACTCGCCGGGATTCGGTACCGGTCGCGGCTCCACCTCGATGATCGCCGGGTCGAAGTAGACGTCGAGATTGAAGGTGGCCTGCCAGAACGCCGGCAGGCCGCGCGACAGAATGCTGACGAAAAAGATGGCCACGAATGACAGCGCCAGCAGTGACGCCAGCACCCCGAAAAAGCGGAAGCGCTTCTCGGCGGCATGGCGCTTCTTGAGTGATGCCGCCACCCGGGCCAGGCGCTCGGCGTTCTTGGAATTCGGCGTGGTCATGTCAGTCGTACTGCTCTCGGTATTTACGGACGATGTAAAGCGCCACCACGTTCAATCCCAAGGTGATGACGAAGAGGGTCAGGCCCAGCGCGAAGGCCACCAGCGACTGCGGGCTGGCGAAATCCTGATCGCCGGTCAACTGGTTGACGATGGTCACCGTCACCGTCGATACAGCCTCGAAGGGATTGCCCTGCAATACCGGGCTGTTACCCGCCGCCAGCACCACGATCATGGTCTCGCCAATGGCGCGACTGGCCGCAAGCAGCACCGCGCCCACGACGCCCGGCAGCGCCGCTGGCAACACCACGCGACGAATGGTTTCGGAGCGCGTCGCCCCCAGGCCCATCGAGGCGTCGCGCAGCGAGCGTGGCACCTGGGTAATGATGTCGTCCGACAGCGATGAGATGAACGGAATGAGCATGATGCCCATCACGAAGCCCGCCGTCAGCGCGCTGGTGGCGCGAATCTCAAGGCCGATGGCGGCGCCAAGCGCGCTGAAAAAGGGGCCGACCACGATCAGCGCGAACACGCCGTAGACAATGGTCGGAATGCCGGCCAGCACTTCAATCACCGGCTTGGCGATCGAGCGAAAACGCGGCGTGGCGTATTCGGCCAGAAAGATGGCGGTCATCAGGCCCACCGGCACCGCAACCGTCATGGCGACGACGCTGACCAGCAGGGTGCCACTGAGCAGCGGCAAAATGCCGAAACCGCCGCCGCCACCGGTGCCGGTGGTGGAGAAGCGCGGGTCCCAGACGGTGCCGAAGAAAAAGTCCAGCGGTGAAACGAATGAAAAAAACCGCAGCGTCTCGCTGACCATCGACAGCACAATACCCACGGTGGTGAGAATGGCCACGCCCGAGGCCAGAAACATGGTGACGCGAACAATCTGCTCAACGTGGTTGCGCGCCCGGAAATCAGGCTTGATGCGCCGATAGGTAAAGACCAGCCCACCCAGAACTATGGCCATCACCAGCGCAATCTTGGTGTAGAAACCGATGGCCTGAAGGCGCGCCATCTCGGCCGCGGCTGCGGCCTCGACCGGCGTGACGTCGCCGGCAACGCCGAAGCCACTGGCAATCGACTCGATGCGCTGCATGGCGATGCTGACTTGCTGCGACGTCATCGTGCCTGCTTCCGAGCTGAGCATGGTCAAGACCGCGTTGCGGATCAGGCTGGGCTCGGCAATGTTCCAGACCGCGAACACCAGAAATGCCGGCAGGCCACACCACAATGCGACCAACGCGCCGTAGTAACCCGGTCGTGAGTGCATCGCGGCGCGGCGGGCGTCGCCCGCCCGGGCCATGACCCGACTGCGCGTCAGGCCCAAGTGATACGCAACAGCCATGACGCCAAGCAGCACGGCGACCAACATCCAGTTCGTCATGTTCCCTTCAAGCCTCGTTCAAAACAGCCGAGCTGCCTCATCGGCCGCGTAGTGTGACGATCCCAGCGAAGCAAAAAAAGGGGGCCCGTTGGCAACAGGCCCCCTCATACCGGCGAAGACAATTACTTGCCGACGACTTTGCGGTTCTTGATGTTGCTGAGCACCTGGGCACGCTCGTCATCCGAGAGCGGAATGAGTCCGGCCTCGAACAAGGGGCTGTCGACACCCGACACTGCGTCGCTGACGAAGAACTGTGCAAACTCGATCAGACCGGGAATCACGCCGATGTGCTCGCCCTTCACGTAGAAAAACAGCGGGCGCGACACGGGGTATTCGCCGGAGATCACCGTCTCCTGAGTGGCGGTCACACCGTCGATGGTGGCGATCTGCAGCCGGTCGAGGTTGGACTCGTAAAAGCTCAGCCCGAAAACGCCGACGGCATCAGCCTGCGCTTGCAGCCGGGCCAGCGTCTCGGTGTAGTCACCGGCGATCTCGACCACGGTGCCGCTGTCCTGACGCAATTTGAGGCAGGCCTCCGTCTGGGCATCGCCTTCCAGCTTGGCTATTTCCTTGAACGTCTTGCACCCTTCGATCAGCACCTTCTCGTCGAACACTTCACGGGTCCCGTGGTTCGAGGCGGGAATCACCAGCGTGATCTGCTGATTTGGCAGTGACTTGTCGATCTGGTTCCAGCGACCGTAGGGGTTGTCGATCATCTTGCCGTCGATCGGCACCTGGCGGGCAATGGCCGCCCAGATGTGCCTGGGCTCGAGCTTGAACTCGGCCTTGTCGCGGCGCGAGGCAAACACGATGCCGTCGTAGCCAATCTTGACTTCAATGATCTTCTCGACGCCGGCCGCATGGCAGGACTCGATTTCGGCGGACTTCATGGCGCGCGAAGCGTTGGCGATGTCGATGGTGCTCGCGCCGACGCCCTGGCAGAACTGGCGCATGCCGCCGCCGGTGCCGCCGGAGCCGACCACAGGCGCCTTGAACTGCGGGAAGGTGTTGCCGAACTCTTCGGCCGCGATGCTGGAAAACGGCAACACGGTGGAAGAACCCGCAATCTGGATGTTGTCGCGCGCCAGAGACGGCGTGGCGACGCTGAGGGTCGCGGCAGCGGCGACGGCAAGGCCCAGCGTGGAATTGATGATGCGCATTGTGTGTCCTCAAAGCAGCGAGAAGGTGGGTCGCAGAGAATCCATCTCACCCATCACCAATGGCTCGGCGGCAGGAGAGAGCGCGAAGTTTGAAGACGCTTTGTTACAGTTCCATGACAGACTGGTCGCCATTTCGTGATTCCCGCTTGCTTGTCCGGGACCTGCGCTGGCGGGCTGAACTGTCATCAATCTGTCATTCGCAGTGCGCGGGGGCGACGGATCGGGTCGCGCCAACCCGCCCGCTGAAGAGGCTGCGACGGCACCGCCCGTCCGCTCACACGATATAAGGGCAACCGCGACAACACCCCAGCACCGTTCAGGCCCAGAGCACCGCTGCTTTCTGGCGCGCCCAGACCTCAAACGAGACGCCGTAAAGCTTCTCGATTTCGGAGCGCTTGACCTTGAGCGTGGGGGTGACCAGACCGTTCTCGACCGTCCACTGCTCGCCCACCACCACCAGAAAATCCAGACGCTCGTGCGGATCGATCTGGGCATTCACCGCCTCAAGGTGCTCGGTCAGTGAGCGACTGATGCGCTCCTTCAGGTTCACATTGGACTTCACCGCCTTCATGACCTCCAGTGGCAGCATCACCAGTGCAAAAGGCTGGGGAAAGCTGACGCCCACCACACAGCAGGCCTCCACCGTGTCGTGCTGTTGCAGCTTGTTTTCGATTGGCGCCGGTGACACGAACTTGCCCTTGGACGTCTTGAACTGTTCGCGCGCCCGACCGGTGATGCGCAGACGGCCTTCTTCATCGAATGCCCCAAGATCGCCGGTGCGCAGAAAGCCGTCATCGGTCATGACCTCCTGCGTTTTTTCGGGTTCGCGGAAGTAGCCGAGCATAGTGGTCGGCGATTTGACCAGCACCTCGTTGCTGTCAGACAGGCGGCACTCCACACCCGGCCAGGGCCGCCCCACGTACCCCACCCGGCCGTCTCCGGGAAATGATCCGTGCGACAGGGCAAAGTTCTCGGTCATGCCGTAGACCTCTACTATGTCGATGCCCAGGGCGGCCCACCAGTCGAGCAACGACGGCGGCATTGGCGAGGCGCCTCCGCCGGCGAAACGCACCGCATCCAGCCCCAGCCCCTTGAGGATCTTCCGGGTGATCAGGCGGCTGATCAGGGGCACCTTGAGCAGCAGATCGAGTCGTTTCTGAGGCAGCTTCGCTTGCACGCCCTGCTGAAACTTGGTCCACAGGCGCGGCACCGAGAAGAATATGGTCGGCCGGGCGCGCACCAGGTCCTGCACAAACGTGTCAAGCGAATCAGCGAAGTACACGTGGAAGCCGAAGGCAAGCGCGTTGGCTTCCACGAACGCCCGCTCGGCAACGTGCGCCAGCGGCAGATACGACAGCACCCGATCGTTGCTGCTGACGCCGAACGGGCCGCGCGCGATCTCGGGCGCAACCGCGAACGTGCGGAAGGGATGCATCACCCCCTTCGCATCGCCGGTGGTGCCCGAGGTGTAGATCAGGGTGGCCAGTTCATCTGCATCGCGCGACGGAATCGGCGCCAGTGGCGCGGTGTCGCGAACAATGTCATCCCAGGTCGGGAACTGGTTTTCGGGCGACAGGGGATAGCTGATGGCATGCACGTTGGCGGGAACGCCGGGCTGCAGGGTCGGCCAGTCGTCCAGCTTGCCGACAAAGCAAGCGACCGCCTGCGCGTGCTCCAGCACCCGCCCCACGCTGTCGGCGGTCAATGTGGGGTAGATCGGCACGCTGACATGGCCTGCCATCCAGATGGCGAAATCGCTCATCAGCCAATGGGCGCAGTTCTTCGACAGAATCGCCACCCGCGAACCGGCCGGCCAGTTGAAACGCTGCAGATACGCGGCCATGCGGCGGGATTCATCCAGCACCCGTGCGAAGCTGTAGTCCTGCGTGCGGCCGTCGCCCATGGGCTGCGTGAAGAAAATCGCGTCCGGCCGCTCGCGCGCCCAATGCTGCAGGCGCGCCAAAGGCAGGTGTTGAGCATCGATCAGCACGGCCACTCTCCAATTCAGTCATTCTTTTTACCGGCGCGCGGTTTACACAGCATCTCTTGGCATCCGCGTCTTCTCGACAGCGCCTGAAGATTCTAACCAGATCGGTCCGACACAAGGTAATCATGCTGACCGTGACCCCGCCCACCCCCTTCCCCAGCCCGCATGCAGCGGTGCGCGACGGGAACGCTGCCGCAGTGGGGCGCGAATCGAGTCGCACTGCAACAGGGCGACGCGGGGACCTGCGCGGGAATGAGGATCGAGCCGATTTACCGGTCCGTCCAAATCCCCAAGGTCGTGACCGGCTTGGCAGCGATCACGCAGCACCAACCTCTCGTCAGCCGCCTGTAACCGGCATTTTTGTTGAAATCAGACCTGAATAATGGATGACTTCAACGTGTGAACAGGGGCACACTAGCCGCACTTCTGCCACCCTTCATTCACTGGAAAGGCGTCCAACAATGATGTCCACTCTTCGCAGCACCGCAGTCGGCGTTTTGGCCGCGTCGGGTCTGATCGCAGCGGCTTCTACGGCCTCCGCGCAGACCGCCCCGGGCTGGTACGCCAGCTTTGGCGCATATTCCTCCAACGTTGACGATGCAGATGGCTCGTCGCAACTGACCGTCACCACGCTGGCGCCAAACGTCATTCAACCTGGCGCAACCTGTTTGCTGGCCCCGGTGACCGACCCCCTTGGCGGCGTGGGCGATCTGCTGGACACACTTGGGGGCTCACTGGGCGGGCTGCTGGGGGGATTGCTGGGCGATGACGCGGGCTGCCTGTTGGGTCTGTTGGGGGATGGCGCAGATGACACACTGACACCCGGTCAGCAGAGCGAAGTGTTCCTAGATGCACAACCTATTGGCATTCGCTTCGACTCGGGTCTTGGCATCAGCACCGCAATTGGCTACCAGTTCATCGGCGGCCTGCGGCCTGAGCTTTCGCTGAGCTTTTCCGAGAACGACCTGAGCGTGTTCTCGGCTTCGCCCGCGGGCGAAGCCAGCACGGTCGACGGCAAGCTCGAAGCCACCCGCGTGGGCGCCAACCTCTGGTACGACCTGCAAGTACACGAGCGCATCCTGCCGTACATCGGCGTGGGCGCCGGCTATCAGCGCGCCGAGACCACCTTCGGCAACAGCACCGACACCGACTCAAACAACTTCTACCAGGCCGGCGCCGGCATCGGCTTTGCGCTCAACCGGCGCACCGTGGTGTCGTTGGATTATCGCTATCTGGTCTCGAACGACATCGAGACCAGCCAGTTTATTCCGGCAATGGCGCCGCCCGACCCCGCCACCGGGGGCGTGGTGAGCACGCGCCGCGACGATCGCTATGAATTGACCTCGCATCAGGTCGGCCTCAGCCTGCGGTACGTGTTTGCCGAGTCCAAGATGGCCGACGCCGACGGTGATGGCGTGGCCGATTTCCTTGATCGCTGCCCCAACAGCCCCGCCGGCGTGCAGGTGGATCGCTTCGGCTGCCCGCTCGACAGCGACGGCGACGGCATTCCGGACCATCTGGATAAGTGCCCGAACACCGCACCGGGCGTGCAGGTTGATGCCCAGGGCTGCCCGCTGGACGCCGACGCTGACGGCGTTCCCGATCACCTTGACCAGTGCCCGAATACCCCCGAAGGCACCCAGGTCGACAAGCGTGGCTGCCCGCTCGACCTGAGCGACTCGGACGGTGACGGCGTCGCCGACCTGTTCGACAACTGCCCGGCGACACCCGCTGGCGCGGCGGTGGACGAGAATGGCTGCCCGCTGGACAGCGACGGCGACGGCATCGCCGACTACCTCGACGAATGTCCCACCACCCCGCCTGGGCTGGCCGTGCTGCCCAACGGTTGCGCGCTTGAAGGCGATTGCCGGCGCCCGCGTCCCGGTGAGGCGGTTGACGAACGCGGTTGCGCGGTCGATCGCAATTTCATTCTCCGTGGCGTGAAGTTCGAGTTCGATTCAGCCATCCTCACCCCGGAAGCCAAGGCCATCCTCGACCGCGTTTCAGAAACGCTGCGGGCCTATCCCAACGTCAACGTCGAACTGGGCGGCCATACCGACAGCATCGGCAGCGCCGCCTACAACCTTGGCCTATCCGAGCGACGGTCGATTGCGGTGAAGGAATACCTTGTCAGCAAGGGCATTTCGGCCAAACGCATGACGCCGGTGGGCTACGGCGTGTCACGCCCGATCGCCGACAACGCCTTGGAGTCTGGTCGCGAAGAGAACCGTCGTGTGGAGCTGTCGGTCCGCGACTGACCGCACGCCGTTGTATGTCATGTTTCTACGGCGAGGGCGCAATGCCCTCGCCTTTTTCATGAGTGTTTTTGAACCGCCCGAGTTCCGCAGCTAATCCGATAAGTGCATGATTTTATTGTCTGTCGACAGGCAAAAATGACACAACAGCGGTCGTCAGGCGGGTTGTTTGATTTCGAGTGCGGCGAACAGTTCGAGTTGTTGGGGCGAGGCCGGTGAGGCGCTGCTCGAGCTTCTTGCCCTCCAACTGATCCAGTCGACCGAGATTCGCGACCACGCGCTGACGCACCCCGGCTTCGGTGCGAAAGCCTTCGACGATCTGCAACTAGCTCCGGCCTCCGGAGCGGGTGATGCGCGTGTACATGTGCCATCTCTACCAGCACGTACAGCTACGTAGAATGGGTATTGGCATCGCTACGTGACACAACACGGATAGCACGGATCAACCCGCGAAAATCCCCCAAGCGTCTGAATTCATTAGAGCATTTTTGATTTAAGTGTTGACGCCGATGCAAAACTGACCCACTGCGCCGAGGTAGACCTGACCCACCTGGGCGAGGATGGCGGCCTTTTGGCCGCCCATGTTGACCTTGGAGCAATCGGTGGAAATCAGAGTTTTGGCTCGACAACAGACGAGCATTCGAGAGATTGCGCGGCAGATGGGGTGCTCCCGGCACAGTTCCTGAACCGGCTTGCCAGCCTCCGCCTGCTTGAGTACGGCGATGATCTGGCTGTCCGAAAACCTCGATTTCTTCATCTTGTAGAACTCCCTCGATCCGAGAAAATTCTACTTCTGGGCGCCCCTATTTGCCGGGGGGATTACCCCCCATCGCTGGGTGCCCGCTGACCCTCGCTGAGAAAAGCAGCAGAGCGTCAAGGTGTCGTCGGCGGACGGTTACGATTAGCTGTGGAACTCGGGCGGCGCACAACAAAAAACCCCCGCACATTTCTGTTTGGGGGTTTGGTATTAAGAGCCTGGCGGTGTCCTACTCTCACATGATCGAGTCACACTACCATCGGCGCTGAGTTGTTTCACTTCTGTGTTCGGGATGGGAACAGGTGGTTCCAACTCGCTATGGCCGCCAGGCAAAGCGGTTGACGATCGGCGGTGTGCAGAGGGCTTGAGCCGTGCAGCACGAAGGTGCCGATCATCGAATTGGGTTTGAAGTTCGAACAACTGCTTGCGATCAATGCCATTCAGTGCTGACGGCGCAGTGGGAAAACAGTCCACTGATATTGTTGCGTTTTATTCTCCAGCAGGCTTCGTGCCTGTTGAGAATGCTTGAGCGTTATATGATCAAGCCGCACGAGCAATTAGTACTGGTTAGCTCCATGCATTGCTGCACTTCCACACCCAGCCTATCAACCTTGTGGTCTACAAGGGCTCTTCAGGAATCTCTAGGATTCGCGAGATCTCATCTCGAGGTGGGCTTCCCGCTTAGATGCTTTCAGCGGTTATCCCGTCCATACATAGCTACCCAGCGATGCCACTGGCGTGACAACTGGAACACCAGAGGTATGTTCAACCCGGTCCTCTCGTACTAAGGTCAACTCCTCTCAAATCTCGAACGCCCACGGCAGATAGGGACCGAACTGTCTCACGACGTTCTGAACCCAGCTCGCGTACCTCTTTAACCGGCGAACAGCCGGACCCTTGGGACCTGCTACAGCCCCAGGATGAGATGAGCCGACATCGAGGTGCCAAACACTGCCGTCGATATGGACTCTTGGGCAGTATCAGCCTGTTATCCCCGGAGTACCTTTTATCCGTTGAGCGATGGCCCTTCCA
>OJGS01000056.1_pt1 | contig 51433 bp, 45 predicted proteins | sample 1594531 | NCBI WGS metagenome assembly OJGS01 (sample SAMN05416816, study PRJEB24817) | seawater metagenome | isolation source: Sea water | place: Canada:Atlantic | collected 2013-07 | reverse complement strand
CGAGATCAGCCTCGGTCTCGTGGGCTCGGAGATGTGTATAAGAGACAGCCCCAGCACCAACAAGGCCCAATCATTCCCCAGCAGAGCCACCGCCGCGCTGATACCGCCAACCACCAGCAACAAAACGCCAATCACCGAATTACTCACCGCAGTATAATCCGTACGCTTAGTCCCCCCCGCCATGTCCACCATGTAAGTCTTGCGGCCGATGCGCACGCCAGCATGAGCGATGGCCAGAACAAAGAACGCAACAGGATACAACCAGTGCACACCGTCCACCTCAACCCCAGACACCGACACGCCGCCCGCGACCATGCAAACCAGCGCCGCAAGCGCCCCGCCACGGATCATCACCGTTCGGCTGGAGCTATCTGCCATATAGCCCCACACCGTGGCACTCACAGCACTGGCTAGGCTCGAAGCCAGCACAAAGCTACCCAACAGCAAACCCAAGCTAGACTGTTGCTTTGCCAACAACACCAGAAACGGCGACGCTAGAGAAGACGCCATCAGCAACGCGCGGGTCACCACGAAACGCCGAAACGGCACATCGGTTTTCAACAGTGACAAACTGCTCCACGCCTCCCGCAGGGCATTGCTGCCACCCTCGCTGGCACCGGGGTATTCATCCACACGCAGGAACACTAGCGCTGCTGCCAGCCAGGCGACACCTGCACCAGCCAGCAATGCGGTGTAAAACAGCATGGACGGGTCGCTATCGTTGCTGAACACTAGCAGCGTCAACGCGAAGGTAAGCGCCCCAGAGAGAGTGGCCGACAGCCCAGTAAGCCGGCCACGGCGAGATTTAGGAACACACTTGCCCTGCACGTCCTTCATGGCCACGGAGCAGAACCCCCGACTGACACTAAAGACGACCAGCAGCCCGACAATACCCAGCCCAGCGGCCAAGCCTTCTAGCAACCAGACCACCAGCGCCATCCCCAACACGGACAACCCCTGCAGTGCCGAACCCAGCACCCAAAACCCCTTGCGTACCGGATAGCGACGCACCAGCGCCCCTATCAATAACTGGGGAATCAGCGAGCCAGATTCGCGAATGGGCACCAGCAACCCGGCCAGGGCCCCCGGCGCCCCGACAGCGCTGATTAACCAGGCCAACACGGTTTTCGGATTGATCAGCAAGTCGCCGACCTTAGTCAGCGTATTGGCGAAGATAATGCGGAAGAAATTGCCTGGCACCTCCCGGCAAGCGTCCTCGCTGATATCGCTACAGGTGCGAGCATCTTCATCATTGGCTACTTTTTCATACAGCCTGTCCGCTAACGACCCCTTAGCCATACGCCGCCCCTCCCCCTCTGTTCAGTGAATAATCTAAAACCTTTATTGCGGGGCGGAAGGCATGACCATTGTTTCCACCCTAATCCGCGATTAACCTAAAAATAGTGTGTTTGATCAGCAGGATACCATGACAACTGCCGTGCTTTGATTGCGCGTCCACCGGGCTGGCTTTAGACTTTGCGACATCTCTTGCTAGCGAGTCATCATGTCGCCACAGAATCCGGACGCCTTGCCCCACACCGCCGCCGACTCCGTAGGGTTGGTCGAGCCACAGGTGCATCACTTCGACACCCCGTTGGAGCTGGAGTGTGGGCGCACGCTGCCCACCTATGACCTGATTTACGAAACCTATGGCACCCTCAACAGCGACGCATCCAACGCAGTGCTGATCTGCCATGCCTTGTCCGGCCATCATCACGCGGCGGGCTATCATCGGGCAGACGACAAGCGCCCGGGCTGGTGGGATACCTGTATCGGCCCCGGTAAAGTCATCGATACCAACCGCTTCTTCGTCGTCAGCCTGAATAACCTTGGCGGCTGCCACGGCTCCACCGGCCCCGCCTCCATCAACCCGGAAAGCGGCCAGCCCTGGGGCCCCGATTTTCCCATGATGACAGTGAAAGACTGGGTGAACAGCCAGGCCCGCCTCGCCGATGTGCTAGGCATTCAACGCTGGGCGGCAGTGATTGGCGGCAGCATGGGCGGCATGCAGGCGCTGCAGTGGTCCATCGATTACCCAGAACGGCTCAGCCATGCGGTAGTGATCGCCGCCGCGCCCAAATTGTCGGCCCAAAACATTGCCTTCAACGAAGTGGCGCGACAATCCATTCTGACCGACCCGAATTTCTACGGTGGGCGTTATTACCTGCACGATACCTACCCTCGGCAAGGGCTGATTCTGGCGCGTATGGTAGGCCACATCACCTACCTGAGTGACGACGCCATGCGCATGAAGTTCGGCCGCGACCTGCGCGCCGGGCGCTTCCATTTCGGCTTCGACGTGGAATTTCAGGTCGAATCCTACTTGCGCCATCAGGGCGAAGTCTTTTCTCGCAACTTCGACGCCAACACCTACTTGCTGATGACCAAAGCATTGGATTATTTCGATCCAGCTCGGGAATTCGACCATTCGCTGGAGCAGGCTTTAAGCAAGCCCACCTGTAATTTTCTGGTGATGTCATTCACCTCCGACTGGCGTTTTGCCCCAGAGCGCAGCCGAGAAATCGTCAACGGCTTAGTCCACGCCGGTCGTAATGTGAGCTACGCCGAGATCGATACGCCCAAGGGCCACGACGCCTTTTTGCTGGATATTCCCGAGTACATAAAGCTGTTCGGTGCCTACATGCACAGGGTTGCCAACGAGACAGAGAATAAATCGCAAGCTGTAGAGGCCGCCCCCCATGCGTGATGACCTTCAACTAATCAGCGACTGGATCCCGCACAATGCCACCCTGCTGGATCTAGGCTGCGGCGACGGCACTCTGCTAGCGCATTTGAAAACACACAAAAAAACCGCCGGCTACGGCCTGGAAATCAACCAAGACAACTTGGCGGCCTGCTTTGAAAAAGGCGTCAATGTTCTAGAGCAGGATCTCGACAGCGGCTTGGGTAACTTCCAGAATCACCGTTTCGATTACGTGATCATGACCCAGGCGTTGCAAGCGGTTCTACGCCCGGACCAAATTCTCAACGAAATGATCCGCGTTGGCCGCGAAGCCATTATCACCTTCCCCAACTTCGGCCACTGGAAGGTCCGCGCTTACCTGGGCCTGAAAGGGCGCATGCCCGTATCATCCGCGCTGCCCCACGAGTGGTACAACACCCCGAACATCCACCTGTGCACCGTGCAGGATTTTGAAACCCACTGCCGAAAACAAGGCATTCGGATCCTTGAACGCCAGGTCATTAACCGTAATCACCGCACCAGCGTGCTCAGCAAATGGTGGCCCAACCTGTTCGGCGAAATCGCCATTTACCGGGTGAAGGGATAAAGCGATACACGCTGGACGGGGAAAAGTCGGGTTCTCGTAACCTTCAGAATATTTGATTTTTGCTACTCGCCGGCGCGACGAAGAGTTGAAGCGTTTAATACAACGCTTCTCATATTGCCGCTTGTAGCACGCACCTAACCGACGTCAGGAACCCCCAATGGAAAAACTCGTTCTCGCCTCCGGCAACGCAAAAAAACTCGCTGAAATGCAGCGCCTATTGGCGCCACTCAACATTGAAGTCGTTGCCCAGAGTGAATTTTGCGTACCGGAAGCCGATGAAACCGGCAGTACCTTTGTGGAAAACGCCATTATCAAAGCTCGCAATGCCTGCAAACACACCGGGCTACCCGCCATCGCCGATGATTCTGGACTGGAGGTCAGCGCCCTGAACGGTAGCCCTGGCATTTTTTCAGCACGCTTTTCTGGGGTCGGTGCCACTGACGCCAAGAACAATGCTCTGCTGGTAGAAATGCTAGCGGAAATCCCAGAAGACGCGCGCCAGGCCCGCTACGTGGCACTGCTTGTGCTGATGCGCCACGAAGACGACGCCACCCCACTAATCTGCCAAGGTAGCTGGAACGGACGCATTGTGCTGGAGCCCCAAGGTGACCAAGGCTTTGGCTATGATCCACACTTTTTCGTGGAAGAAAAAGGCTGCACCGCCGCACAATTACCCGCGGATGAGAAAAACGCCATCAGCCACCGGGGCAAAGCTATGGCCACCTTAATCAAGGCGCTGAAAGAGTAAATACCGCGAGCCATTAGCGTTCTCCGGGCTCATTCAGGCCCATGCTAGCAAACGTTATGCGGGGCCGGAAAAGGTGTGGGCGACAGCGGCGGTGATCTCAGCTCGGATAATGGGTTACTTCTGCGCCCTGGCTAACCAGCGGTCCAGCGCATTGGCAAAGCGCCCCTTGTCCTGGTTTGAATAGCTTGCCGGGCCACCGGTTTGCATCCCAGCGGACCGCATTTCCTCCATGAAATCACGCATATTCAGGCGCTCACGCACAGTATCCTTATCCAACCAGTGACCTCGGGGCGTTACCGCCTCTGCACCCTTTTCCACAACTTCGGCCGCCAGTGGAATATCCTGCGTGACCACCAAATCCCCCGGCTCACAGCGCTGCACGATTTCGTTATCCGCCACATCAAAACCCTGCCCGACTTGAATAGAGCGGATTAACGGCGTACGCGGTACCGCTATATGCTGGTTAGCCACCAGCGTGCAAGGAATTTGCGCCCGTTGCGCAGCGCGAAATAACACCTCTTTCACCGGGCGTGGACAAGCGTCTGCATCGACCCAAATATGCACAATAGAATCCCATCGATCACTAAAAAATGGAGCATGGTTAACTGCACGAATACGATAGTCTCGTTTCGTTATCACTTAGCCGCGCGCCATTATCCATTTAATTGCTAACATGGCCTACTCATTCTCTGGCAGCCTGCTTTTTATGCCCCTCAAGAACCCGCCCCTCTCACTCTACATCCACACCCCTTGGTGTGTGCGCAAATGCCCCTATTGCGACTTTAACTCCCATGAGCGCGGCGAGATTCCTGAGGCGGCCTACCTGCAAGCCCTGCTCACCGACCTAGAACAGGACCTGCCCCTGATCGGCGAGCGCACGGTAGAAACCGTGTTCATCGGCGGGGGCACACCAAGCCTTCTATCCGCTGATTTTTACCAGCAGCTTTTCCACGGCATTCGGCAAAGGCTGGCCCTGCACCCAAACGTGGAAATCACCCTCGAGGCCAACCCCGGCACCCTGGAAAATGGCCGCTTCCAAGGCTTTCGTGAGGCAGGCATCAACCGCCTATCCATCGGTGCCCAGAGCTTCAACAATGCCCATTTGCAAGCATTGGGGCGCATCCACAATGCCAGCGCCGCCATTAACGCCGCTCACCAAGCGCGGGAGGCCGGCTTCGACAATTTCAATCTGGATATCATGCATGCGCTGCCCGGCCAGACCCATGCACAGGCCCTAGACGACCTACAACAGGCCATCGCACTGCAGCCCACTCACCTAAGCTGGTACGAACTCACCATCGAGCCCAACACCGTTTTCTACCGCTCGCCACCGGTTCAACCAGACAGCGACGCCATGGCTGACACCGAGCAGGCAGGCTTCGCCTTACTGGCAGAGCACGGCTACCTGCGTTATGAAATCTCCGCCTTCGCGCAACCTGGGCGCCCCTGCCGACATAACCTCAATTACTGGCAGTTCGGTGACTATCTCGGCATCGGGGCCGGCGCCCACGGCAAAATCACTGCCGCCGCCCAGGGTGACGTGCATCGCTACCAGAAAACCCGAAAACCCGAAGACTACCTGGCAGACGCGGCCCATGCTCGCCGCCAGCACCAGCCTATTGCCCGCGAAGACCGTCTGTTCGAAGCCCTGCTCAATGGCCTACGCTTAACCCATGGCCTCTGCTGGCAAACACTGGAAGACGCGACCGGAGAGCCTGTTGCACAGTGGCGGCACCAATTAACGCCATTCGAACAGCAGGGATTGCTGACCCTCACAGACCAACGGCTGGCCTGTACCGATAATGGCTTACGCCACCTAAACGGATTGCTGGAAAAGTTAGCCGCTGTGCTTTTATAAACAGCGCGCCTGCCTGTACGCTGAGAAAAGCGCTTGAACCCTATAGCAAGGCTATTCAAACTGAATGGCGGGATAACACAAGACAATGACTATGACAAAAGCACGCAGCGGGCGCGAACAAGCGCTGGCAGAAAGAGAACAGCTTTTTATTGAAGCAACCCGGCAACAGCTGTGCGATAAAGGCCTGCTGGGGGTACAGATGGCGGCCATTGCCCGCAGCTGTAATTTTGCCACCGGCACGCTTTACCATCACTTCGCGTCCAAAGAAGATCTGCTCATTGCCGTCTGCACCGAGCTAACCACCACGCGACGGGCCTACTTCGAGAAAGTTGCCCATTCCGACCTTTCCAACCGCGATAAAATGATGGGGTTTGCCGTAGCGTACTCACTGTTTGCTCAGCATTACCCCGAACATTTCCGGCTCGAACAATACATCATGACAGAAGTGGTCTGGTTGGCGTCGTCAGCTAGCCGCCGCGAACAGTTCCTGGCCGCCACCCAGCCCATCGGCAGAATGGTAGAGCAGGTCGTTCGTGATGCCATTGCCAGCAACGAACTGGAAGACCACGGCCAAGATCCGCTCACGTTCAGCATCGGCCAGTGGTCCATGTCCATGGGCATGCATACCCTGATCCACGCCGACGGCATCCTGGATATGTACGACCTTAAAGACCCACACCGTCTACTATTGCGTAACGTCCAGCTGCACCTCAGTGCCATGCAGTGGCAGCCACTTGACGACCAGCCCTTTGACGACGCCGCACTAAATAGCAAAGTGGCTTACCTCTGCGACTACCTGTTCGCTGACGTATGTAGGGAAAAAGGCAGCAGCCTGACACTTGGCAGCGCCTGAGCCCAAACAACAACGGGCCCATCAGCCACAAAAAAGCCCCGTGCTACGGGGCTTTTGCTTTAAGGCACTAGCTTAAGGCTCTAGCATAGCCCAGGCCTTAGCCTTTCGCGATACGAACATCGGCAATGGGCAGGAAACTACTGAGCGTTGGCCACCGCGCCCTGCTCCTGCTTGGCGTTGTTGCGCATCTCTTTTTCCGCTTTCAGGCTTTCGTGCTGAGCCGGCGTACAGCCCAAACAACGAACAAAAGTATTCTTTCCAGGGTTCATCACCAGCACTTCCGCCGCCTCCCCTGGGTTCCCCCCCAGCAGGCTGAACGGCAGCGTAACCACGTACAGGCCCGCGCCCACCACCGTGGAAGCCAGCAACAACGGACGCGCAAAAATCGCATCGCCGATCATTGCTATCTCTCCCGGACGATCCAGCTTAGATTCCGCCGCCTGTGCCGTAATAGGCACCATGGCAGCAAACAGCATGGCGGAGGCGAGTACAGATGCCGCAACCGGGCGCTTTGCTCGCTTCATGGTGGGTCCCTCTTGTTTTTTTATAGTTGAACCTGAAATCACCGTTTCAGGTTAAAGTATCGCTGACATTGTTTCAGCTAAGCCTTTAATATTCCGACAATTGCATCACAATCTACACCCTTGTTCTTAGGCCAGCAATAGTGCAAAAAAGCAAAGCCTGATCAACCCCGTCGCAACGCATTTCCCGCCCACACCACTTGCTGTCCCATCCGGTAATCGATTTCCTTCCCCTTCACCGCTGGCATTGTGGGCAATAAGCCGTGCTCCGCTGGCCATGACGATCCGCCTTCAATATGGCGTCGCATTGCACGCAAGGCTGGCCCGCACGGCCATACACATTGAGGGACTGAGCAAAATACCCTGGCTGACCATCCGCCCGGGTGAAATCCTTCAGCGTGGTGCCGCCCGCCTCAATCGCCTGGGCCAGCACCCGCTTAATTGCCTCTGCCAGTGCCTGATAACGCGCCAGGGAAATGCGGCCCGCCGCCCGGGAGGGGTGGATACCCGCCATAAAGAGGCTTTCCTGAGCGTAAATATTGCCCACTCCCACCACCGTGGCGTTATCCATAATAAAGCTTTTCACTGCCACCTTTCGGCCACGAGAGCGAGCAAACAACCACTGGCCATTAAAACTATCGCTGAGCGGTTCCGGCCCCAGCGACTGCAGCAGGCTGTGCGGCTGGTCACCGCCCTGGAACAACACAGAGCCAAAGCGGCGCGGGTCGTTAAAACGCAGCACCTTGCCACTATCGAGCAACAAATCCACATGGTCGTGCTTGCGTAATGGCAGGTCCATATCCACCACCCGCAAAGTGCCGGACATCCCCAGATGAATGAGCAGCTGCCCATGCTCCAGCTCAATCAGCAGATATTTGGCCCGCCGACGCAACGCCACCACCGGGCAGTCACGCAGCGCATAAATCGCCTCACTCACCGGCCAGCGCAACCGCGGTTCGCGCACCGTTACCGATTTCAAAATCCGCCCCTGTAAATGCGGGCGAATGCCACGCAGGGTGGTTTCCACTTCAGGTAATTCAGGCATAGGAAAGTCAGTTCGTGATTGATAATGGACAATTGAACAGCTAAAAACTCATTGCGCGGTCCCGAAGAGCGCGCTGGCGCTAGCTATGTTACCTTGCTGCCAGTTTTTTTGTCTTTCGCTGTCACCGTTCAACAGATAACTGCCCACTACTATGTCCGTCTCTTACTGGCTCGGCGTCGATACCGGCGGCACCTTTACTGACTTTGTTCTGCTAGGCGATGGCGAACCACGCATCCACAAGGTGCTGTCCACGCCCGCGTCCCCGGAACAAGCCATCCTGCAAGGCATTCAGGAGCTGGGCCTGAGTGATGCAATGGCCAGTGGGCAACTGGCCATTGTGCACGGCACCACCGTGGCCACCAACGCCGCCCTCGAAGGCAAGGGCGCTCGCACCTTATTGATTACCAATAACGGGCTGGAGGACATCCTCCGCATTGGCCGCCAAAACCGTCCAGAGCTCTATAATCTTACCCCGGCGAGTAACGCCTCGGCGGTGAGCCAGGTGCCCACCCTGGGCTGCCCGGCACGGCTCGATGCTGCGGGTAACACCGTTGCCGCGCTCACCGATAATGATATTGCCACCATACTGGCGGCGGTCCGTGAAATCGCTCCGGAGTCCATCGCCCTGTGCCTGCTGTTCAGCTACCTGAACCCCGAGCACGAACAGCGGCTCAGCCAGGCTCTGCTCAGTGCCGGCTTTGCAGTGAGCCCCTCGCACCAAATCTTACCTACTCGAGGCGAATACGAACGGGGCATGGCCACCTGGCTAAATGCTTGGCTCGCGCCGCGAGTGGCGGATTACCTGCAACGCCTACAGCAGGCCACCAGCCCCGCGCCATTGGCCATCATGCAATCCCACGGTGGCACCATTGCTTCCCAACAAGCCGCGAACCAAGCCGTCAATCTCCTATTGTCTGGGCCCGCCGGTGGGCTGGCCGCCGCTCAGCGGCTAGGGCAACAACTGCAGCAGCCACACTTGATGACTTTCGACATGGGCGGCACCTCCACTGATGTTGCCTTGCTCGACGGGGATATCCGCCTAACCCAGCAGGGCCGCATCGGTCCTTATCCCGTGGCCGTGCCCATGGTAGACATGCACACCATCGGTGCCGGAGGTGGCTCGCTAGCCTATGTGGATGAGGCTGGGCTACTGCACGTGGGGCCACACTCAGCCGGCGCCGATCCCGGCCCCGCGTGCTACGGCAACGGCGGCCAACACGTCACAGTAACCGATGCCAATGTAGTACTGGGCCGGCTGCAACCAGACTTCGCCCTGGGGGGCTCACTAACGCTGGATGTGGCTTGCGCTGAGCAGGCCATGGACCGGTTAGCCGTAGCCCTCAACCTGACACGTCAGCAAACCGCTGAAGGAGTACTGGCGCTAGCCAACGAACACATGACCCAAGCCCTGCGGGTGATCTCCATCCAGAAGGGCTTCGATCCCGCTGACTTCGCGCTAATGAGCTTTGGCGGCGCCGGGGGACTGCACGTCTGTGCGCTGGCCGACAACCTGGGCATGCCACGGGCCATTGTCCCGCAGCGGGCCGGCGTGCTGTCTGCCGAAGGGCTGGTATATGCCCCCCGTAAACGGGAAATATTGCAGGCGCTGCCAGAATCCGCCGACGAAGACTCCCTGCGTGCACTCATCGTCCAGCTGCAACAGCAAGGCTCAAATGAACTTATCGCGGAAGGCGTTAGCGCAGACCGCATCCAGCACCGGGTATTTGTAGATATGTGCTATCAAGGCCAGTCCTCAGTGCTACAAATTGATTGGCACGAAGAACCGGCAGACCGGGTAAGCCGCTTCCATGCGGCTCACCAGCAACGTTTTGGCCACCGGTTAGGGCTACCAGTACAGCAGGTTAACCTACGCATTCAAAGCCAGGCTTTGGCTACCCCGCCCACGCTGCCCGACGGCCACACTCAAACCGCCAACCCCGAACGCCAAGCGACGCTGCCGGGTATCCGCACCGCGGTGGCCGTGTTCAGCCGCGAAACACTGGGTGTAGGTCAACGCCTCACCGGCCCGGCCCTGATTTACGAAGCAGTGGGCACCACCTGGCTGGAAACGGGCTGGACCGCGACGGTAAACCCGCAAGGGCACCTGTTGTTACAGCGCGACGCCTAGCGGGCCGCCCAGCCATCAGCCCATCGCCCCCTTTGGGCCCCTGATTGACCGTAAAGTCCGAATTTGACCTGCTTCGTGTCTTCTATCTGCCATCACCGGTAGGGCACAATAGAGGCTCTATCTTTTTATTGTGCGACATCTATGCTGAATTATTTGAGTGAGGGCCTACTGGCTCCGAGCCTCGGCGCCTTGGTGCTAATCACCTTGGCCATGACCCACGTGACCATTGTCAGTGTCACCGTGTACCTGCACCGCTATTCCGCGCACCGCGCGCTGGACATGCACCCGGTGCTCAAACATTTTTTCCGTTTCTGGCTGTGGCTCACCACCGCCCAGAACACCCTAGAGTGGACCGCCATCCACCGCAAACACCACGCTAAGTGCGAGACTGAAGAAGACCCCCACAGCCCGGTAGTTAAAGGCATCCGCAAGGTACTAAGCGAAGGGGCAGAACTGTACCGCGAAGAAGCAGAAAATAAAGAAACCCTGAAAAAATACGGCGCCGGCTGCCCTGATGATTGGGTCGAACGCAACGTCTATTCTCGGTTCCCCATGGCCGGCATTACCTTAATGGCCGTTATTGATCTGCTATTGTTTGGCGTCATCGGCATTACCGTATGGGCCGTACAAATGATCTGGATTCCACTGTTCGCCGCCGGCATCATCAATGGCCTAGGGCACTACTGGGGTTACCGGAACTTCGAATGCGCCGATGCATCACGCAACATTTCGCCTTGGGGCATTCTGATTGGCGGCGAAGAGCTGCATAACAATCATCACACCTATCCAAACTCCGCCAAGTTATCTGTGCGTCGTTTCGAATTCGATGCCGGCTGGGCTTGGATTCGCCTGTTCGAAATAGTGGGCCTAGCCAAGGTGAAGAAAGTGGCACCTAAACCCACCCTGGCAAAAAACGCTCGCGGAATCGACGTGGACGCCCTACGCGGCGTCATGCAGCACCGCTTCCAAGTTATGCGGCATTACCGCAAAGCCGTGATTACCCCCGTTTTCAAGCAGGAACAAGCCCGCGCCTGTGACGCCACCCGTGAATTTTACGCCCGCGCCAAAGCCTTACTGCATCAGGATTTGACCCTAATCAAACCGAATCAAGAGCTACGCCTCAAAAAGCTCACGGAAAATAACGAGACACTAGAAGCTATTTACCAATTCCGTTTGCGCCTGCAAGACATCTGGTCACAGACCAGCCGTAGCTCCACGGAAATGGTAGAAGCACTAGAAAAGTGGTGCCATGACGCCCGCCAATCCGGCATTGATGCACTTCAAGAGTTCGCCGACCGGCTTCCTCATTACCGCCCCGCTACCGCCTGATCATTTGGCAAAGCGACAAATCACCTCACCGGCTGCTAAAAACAGCCGGTGAGGTTTGGCGTGTAACTCTACGCGGGCTTTGAAGTAGCACAGCCGGGCAGTATTCAAGGAGCAGTTTATCGCGCCTACCCAAGGGATAGGGATATAGCCTTTATTTCCCCAACCGCAGATAAGAAATAAAAGCACTCTCAGCAACCCATACGGCAACCCATACATTTAAAATAATGTGGCCACCTGCTGCCTGCTAACAGATCCAACCCTTCACATTTTGAGCTTCCGGCCTCATACACATAACACTGCAGAAACCACCTAGCGTAGCAAGGTAAAGCCCCCAGGGCGCGTGCGGCCTTTGCTCGTTATTTTTACAGGTATCGTGCCATTTCATTTAACAACTCTTCTTTCAAAGACTGTGGCTCAATACACCAAAATGTCCATTCTCTGTCAGGAAATACCGCCACTTTGGCTTGGTTTTTTTCGAATAGTGGCAACCAATGCTCGAGTAGCTCTTCGAGACTGATTTCAGTGGCTCGGTGGCCAGGGAAGTTTTCATCTACGATTTTCTGCGCGTATTCAGGGTGTGGCCACAATGGAAAGTAGTCAAATTCTTCTGGAGCAACAGGAACGAGCCAGCCGTCATCGCTTTTGACACCCCATAGCAGCTCCCAGTCGGCGACCTTGCTCTTGCTAACGAAGTAATCGTATCTATCGAAGCCATCAAGCGCCAAGACGGCGTCGAACTGTTTTTCGTTCATCCTATATGGCACTTAACGTCTCCTGAAGCATCACTCCCGGCTCACGCGAAAATGTTTGATGGCGGCTATTTTGTACTTCCCAACGTTACCATTTTTATTCCGGTGGCAATCAATGCCGTACCCGCTGCTTTATTGATAAGGTTTATAACCCAAGACTTTACTCGTTTTCTTGCTAATTGTGCCCCCATGCGGCCAAACAGACTGTAAACCACTAAATCAGCAATAAAACAGGTGAGCCCCATAAGAACCATTTGTAAAATGACAGGCTCTTTAGGGTCCACAAACTGCGGCAATAGGGCTGAAAAATACATTAACGCTTTTGGGTTAGCTAATTGAATGACGAGACCATTTGAAAAAGCTTTCGCAGGATTCATTGTGGTTAATTGAACATCAACGTTAACTGGCCCTGCTTTGCTAAAAATTGCCGAAATACCCAGAAAAAGAAGATAAGCAATACCAAACCATTTAATGATAGAAAACACCAAACTGGACGCTATTATTAGCGATGCGATACCCGTTGCCGACAATATAAAAAATAATACATCTGCACTTGCTACACCAAGAACACTTAAAAAAGTTAATTTTGAATTATGGGATGCAGCCTGTTTCGCCACCGTTATAGCCGCTGGCCCAGGAACCAAAATAAGCATCACCGTTGTAACGAGAAAGAAAGTATATAATTCAATATTCATGCTTACCCTTCATTTAGCCTAACGCCCGCACATAGCTTGCCGGATTTTGGTACCCAATCCCAGAGTGAAGCCGCTCCCGATTATAAAAATCGACAAACTCAACAATCGCGGCCACAGCTTCAATATCATTCTCAAACTTACGCAGATGAACCAATTCCGTCTTTAGCGTATGGAAGAAGGGCTCCGTATGCGCGTTGTCCGTGCATTGTTTCGGCCGATTCGTACTGGTCTGATGCCGTGCCGTGCCTGCCTAGCTCGCTCTGGGTCAAGTACGCGACATACTCCACACCACGATCCATATGAAATATTAGACCGGAAGGCTAACGCTCGGCTCTGCGGCTGGCAAAAGTGGAGGCGAAGCCACAGCTTTTGCCAGTCCGACAGCAGTCGCTTGTTATGTTCATTCTTTGGCCTCTGTAACGACTACTGTTATTGAACCAAGAACATCGTAGGGCTGATGATATCCATAAAAGCCTTCATTTTTCGAGTAGAATATATGACTAATATCAGAGAATGCATCTGGATCTACAGGGTGTTTAGCATTTGGGTTGTGGAACATTACAAGCCCATCTGACCATGATTCTTCATAATCTGGATCATCTAAATCTTTGGAAAATGGGATAGGATGAATAGCTTCTGGATCTGGATTATATAAGAAGCCATTTCGAATCATCTTGACATCAGCGCTGCCCAAACCTGCTATTTTCCCCATGCGATTAAACTTTGGAATTGTTGCCTGATTGCTAAAAAGTACTGCGCTTATATTTTCAGCTTCGTCTTGATAGAAAAATCCGGAAGGTATTTCTTTTCCCTCCCAGCTATGTTTTTCTATATCCTCTACAAGAGGCTTCCCATCAACAATACGTGTTCTTATCCCGTACAGATATTCTGACAAAGCCGTTCTCGACCATGTCATCGCATTGTCGTTGTGATAGTCGTGAATTGCTAAAACAATTGGCTTTCCTGCAACGTGCTCTTTTTCCCAGTAATTTTTTTTCAGTTTACTGTATAGGGGACTTCCAAATTTAATAGGCATAAAATCGTTTAATCTTTCCTCAATTTCTTCATGTGTCTGAGGAGGAGGTAAATCAAGGCGATTTGCATTTTCAGATGGATTAACTGTCACGGCCTCAATAAATATTTTTTCTCCAAAGAAAGAAGCCTCAAAATCAGGTGCTGGGTGATTGTTTTCTACCATTAAACCCGCATTATGAATGTATATGTGTAAATACAACTCCCATAATCTAGCCTGGAAGTTAACCGACTGAAATTCTCTTTCGAAATGCCCGTCGTTATCCACAAACGAATTTACGATTTCAGATATGATATTCCTAGCTGCCTCAAATCTAGGTTCATTCTTAAGTATTTTGTAGCCATGATGCTGCTCATTTTCAGGAATAACATCTATAAATAGGTCAAACACAACATCAGTTTCGTCGCCTTGTGGGTATATATCCTGAGTCTTTCCTAAATAATCCTGAGAAATCTTTCTGGCTAGAGCTTTTCGGGCCATTTCTGGAGTATCATGAAACTCGTTACCAATTTCGATGCAACGAAACAACCTTCTCGCATCCCTACCGAGCACGATGAATCCATAATCGTTATCTGTCACATCTCTAATCACGATCCCCAACAGCTTATTATCAAAAAGCGAATACCACTCGATCTCCTTTGCAGTAAAGCGTACTAAGGGCATTCGACAGTAACAATACGCATCAAACTGCCTTCGGGTTAATTTCTTGCCAAATCTAAGAATGTTCTCTGCTAACTTTCTTTCATGATTCCTATCATGCACCGCGCGGCGAGCAGCCTTAGCTTTAGCCTTTGATTTCTGCTTTCTTTTTTCCTTCTTCGAAAGCTTCGCCATAATTCAAATTCCTTCGGGAACATAACGCCGCCAGCAGGGGCCGAAAAACCAGAGCGAAGCGGCGGTTTTTTGGTCCCTCTGGCTGGCCTTGTTATGCATTAATCTCTGCCCTTTAGAAGGATGCTTGCAGCCAACCCAAGAATACCGAGCACAATGGTGCCTATTACCCATTTCATCGTGTCATAGGCGCGGGTGATTTGGTTTTGTAATGATTCGACCGCATATTCATACTGTTTTTGAAGGCTAGATATATCTCTTTTTAACATTGGTATTTCAATGGCTTTTTCTGGCGACTGCATTATTACTTTATTCAGTGCGTCTAGCTTACTTGCCAGCTGTTCTATCTCGCCTTCAACTTTTGCAAGTTTTACAGAAACCACTGTGTCTTCTGGAATAGAATTTAAGGCACTGACTTGGCTTTTTATTAAGTCGAGTTCTGCTTCGAGATCTCTGTAGTCCGATAGCCGGACTTGTTGTGTAGGCTCAAACTTTATTCCTGCTAATTCTACCTGCCTATCAAATGTTGCAGTGATCACTGCACCCACAATGGCAACAACCGCGCCTAATATAGCTGTGACAATACTTGCCTTACTTGTGTTAGTGCTCATTGTTCATTCCTTGTTGCATAACGCCCGGCTCACCGAGCAAATTTCTGATGGCGGCTTTTGTGCGTATTTTTGCACAAAAGGTGACAGCGGAAATTTGTCCGGTGCAGCCGCTTGTTAGCTTTGATTGTGATGCACAATAAATTTTGCACGCTCATATAGCTCGTCAAAAGTAATAATTTCAGGGTTAGTTGTATTCTTACGCAACAGCTCGAACGATCTTAATTTGTCCTTATTTACACCATTTTCCGAAATAAATTCGGTCATACTGCCAATCACCAAATAAGATTTAGGCTGATAGTTAAATATTTCCTCGCCCGTAGGATTACCTTCTTTATCGTTGGGATTTATTTTGCTTGATAGGTTTTCAATAGCCGATGCTACCGTACCTTGAACCTGAGCTATTGCACCTGCTAGCTCTTTTGATGGAGCCCAGCAGCCAGATCTATATGGCTTTGATTCAAGAAGATCAGTTAAATGAGTTTTTATCTCAACAAAACAAAGATTTGAAATAATGCCTTTTGTCTTCATAAGAGCGTCAACACGTTTACCGTGTGAATCGACGCTATGTCCTTGAACCACTTGCTCTAGCTTTTTGTCGTCTAGACCGGATAAAAATATATACCCGAGGCCATAGCCAAATACCCATGGGTTCTTTTCAAAGTATTTTTGCCAAAGCCCTTCATTAGTACATTTCTTTTTGTCTTTTAGAGAATCGAAGTAGTTTTGATCTATTAGAAGATTTTCGTAAACATCCAATTGCTTTTTTCTGTACCCGACCGCTATAAGATCTTCTGTTGTTACTTCTGACCTTAGAACCTCAGCGAAAAGCTTTTGGTTTTCATGGAGCAAACTTTTAGCTTGCTTATCCGAAAGGATAATACGATTAAGCTCTTCATCACTTATGTTAACTCGTGAAGGGCTATCTAAGTTTACGGACTGTATGTTACGGATGAATTCAAGCAGCATCCCAATCTCTTCGCCTACAAAAGAAAAGCTAGCGTTATGAGGTTTTTCCGTTGCAACACTATAACCTTGAATACTTAGTACAAATATCCCCCTATTATCTTCAAGGAATTTTGCTGTGATGTGAGATTTGGCATCTTCCTTATGCCTAAGTACGACTTCGCCCTTGACCTTGGCAAAAGCATAAGAGTCTGGTGACCCGATGACTTTTGATGCAATTCGAACTTTTCTATCAGAATCACCAAAGGCATTGAGCCTTGGGCTAATGTAGGTTTTTCCTTCTTTTGGATTTTGATAATCGTCCATATCTCAAATTTCTACTTTCTGACTAAAGAAGCTAACGCCTGCCATCAGCCGCCGTTTTGCAGCGAAGCCCGAAGGGCGTAGCGGAAAAACGGTCGGCTGCATGGCATTGTTAGGTTGGAATCAGCCAAAGTTTAAACCATTAAGGGCCTCGATCTCTTGTCCATTTAAATCTTCAAGTGAAGAATCAATTGATTCTAGAGTGGTTTCAAATTCGACTACAGTTTTGGCTAACTGAGCCTCAAGTTTTTGAACTTCAGCAGTGGCATTATTCTCTTTTAGCCGCTTAATGGATTGCTTGGTTTTTTCTATCGCACCTTCATACGTTTCACATACATCATTTCGGCTATCCAAAATCGTTTTTTGAATATCATCAAACATGTTTGTTATTTCTTTGGTGATCTCTATTTTCAATTCATTCTTCATAGAGCTTTGAACTTCGGATAACTCCGTAGTCATGTCGGCAGCAATATCTTCCATTTCCCTTTGATGCTCGCCAATCTCGACATCAACCTCTTTGAGATAGAAGTGTGGTAAATGCAGCTTGATCTCAGCCCTTTCCATCCTAACGACTGGTTTGTCAAATTTAATATCAACCCTCTTGCTATTAAAAACTGGAATATCTGTTTTTATTTCTACGCGTCTCATATAGACTTCGGGTTTATTACCGTAGACGCATTCGCTATACCACTTCCAATTTCGAAATACAGGCTTCTTGAATAGGCAGACTCTTTTGGTTCGCGTGGCTGGGACATCAAACTTTATACTCTCAGTTTTCATCCTTACTTCTGGAATATCAAACTTAAGGGTTTCCCTTTCCATTGAAAATTTTGGGACGTCAAACTTTATAGATGTTATTTTCCATTTCACATCAAAGGTAAAGTTTATCGCAGCCTCGAAATTTGATGGGTTCGGAGCATCTTCATTGGTACGAGCTATTCGTTCCGCTCCTTCCTGTTGAATTGTTGTAATTCTACTTTCGTATTTTGATTTTATTTCCTTAACTTTTAGCTGAATCGCTTGATTGTAATCAGTCATTGCTCTTTTCCTTATTTAATTGCCAAAAAAATATATGAGGTGATTGGCAGTCACCTCACAACCATAAAAACCTAACGCCTGCGTTCAGCTGCGAAATTGGAGTGTAGCGAAGCGGAACGGAAATTTTGTCGGCTGAAACGCATTGTTATACGACGTGTAAATTATTGTATTCATGAGCTTGCAGCCGGTAAAAAAATGCCGCTATCAGCAGCGATAAATGATCTACAAAGCAAGTTACCAGCCGCCGAAGATAAAGCAAGAAAAATACAGAGCCAACCGAGCAGGGTGGTTACTTTGAACTGGTAAAACATGCACCGACTTGAATAAGCTGGACTAAATAACTCTTCAGCCTGAGATGCTGCTAACGGCTAATAAAGCTGCCAAGCACCTAGATAATAGCTCCGCTGAAACCGCCATAAAAAGCACTACAATAAAGCCAATAAATTCCAGCCCGACTTACGCTCTGACACTAGGATTCCAAGGTGTATAACGCCGCGAGCTGCGGCGCGGGTTTTTGCGTCCGCAGCCTCGCCTGGTTAAGTGGTGACACACCACCCTACCCAAGAACCAAGGTGTGAGCCTGCGAACCAGACTACATTTATGGCACCGCAAGAACTCAAGACTTGAAGATACCCCCAACCTGAAATGTGGCCGCCCGCAACGAACGGGAACACCGAGCCACAACCTCTCATTTTTCTAACGGCACCCGAATACTCGCTTATGGCACCGACTTGGAATCTTGCGCTGCCATAAAAAAGCAGAGCCATTTAACGCCCAGCTAAATGGCGAAGTAATGTTGGCGACTTTTGTGCGTTTCTTTGCGCAAAAGGTGCCAACATTACGGAGTCCGTTTGAGCTGCTGGTTATGCGCATCCTTCGTTGAAACCTTTTTAACACAAAATACGAGAATTAAAAATATTATGCATGCCCCAACTGAAGTGATCTGTTCGATGGATTTTGGTGGCACTATTAGAATAAAACCTTGGCCTTTTATTAATGATGAAAAGCTTGAAACACAAAATGGCATCATGAATAACCTAAATGTTTGCCAGTGATCTCTTTGTTGTGAGTTCGAATTCGACACGCTAAGCATAAGAGCAATACCAATAACTATGCTTATACCAATAGAGTTAAGCCAAATTCCTAATGAGCTATCAAAATAATAATAAAGTGTTACGCCGTACCAAATCAGATAACACCATAAAACTATTTTCCCATTGGAAATATTTTTAAAATATCTAATTGCGTTGTTCATAACCCCCTCTTGCGCATAACAGTTAATTATACGGATTCCTTATTTTAACTGATTAGACGGATTCCGTATAACAAACTAATAATTTAAAAAAGATTTTAGCAAAACACAACGGTAAATGCCCTGATTACGTCAATGTAGTCAATAAATCAGTATTTTAGATTACTCGGTACTAAAGAAAAATACGGAATGGCAATTAACAAACAACTAAAAATTTAGGTTGTCAGATTATTTTACATCAAGGCTAAATAATAACCATTTTTAAAAATATTCGGGCTTACTTTTTGCGCATAACAGCGTATTCAGTCGAACGATTCGACATATCTTTTTTCGACATATTTCTTAACAGGCCACCGTATATAATTCCGATAAACCCATAAAATTTAGTAACTTACCCAGGAAGCGAGAACCTTTCGCATCTGACAAAACTCGAACGAGCGGCCTATTTCCCGGGGACTCCATGCACATTTAAGTCGCAATCCGAACCATAGATCAATGACTTAGCGAATTTTGAGATATCTCCTACACGCATTTGCGCCCCGTTCTGTTGAGCACGGGCCTCCATAGCCCCAGCCTGCTATGGGTAAGGAGAACCCTATGAGCAATAGAACCACAGATATTCCGGTTTCCATTCCTGACACGCCCGTAAGGCTACTTGATCAATTCCGTGCCTGGCTGCGCACTAATCACTATCGTTACCAGACTGAACGAACCTATGTCCATTGGGTGGTTACCTATATTCGCTACCATGACCGCAGGCATCCTCGCGAAATGAGCTCCCCGGAGATACAGGCCTTTTTGACTCATCTCGCTACCCAGCGGCATTGCAGCCCTGCCACGCAGAAAATTGCCTTGAATGCATTGAACTGCTTCTACCGCAAATTTCTCAAGATTGAGTTTCCGGCTCTGAATTTTCGCCAATCACGCAAGTCTCGCAGGCCACCCGTCGTTTTTACCGACGAGGAGGCTCGCATCATCATTAAGCAGCTAAAAGATCCTTTCAAACTGATGGCTGAGCTTATGTATGGTTCCGGATTGCGAGTTTCTGAGGCCTTGAGACTAAGAGTCAAGGATATGGATTTCGGCCAAGGCCAGCTCATTGTTCGTGAAGGAAAAGGAAACAAGGATCGAGTCACTGTACTTCCCGGCCAGTTACATGGGCGCCTGAAGCTACAGATCGATCTGGCCACCAGTTATTATAAGCAGGACAGGGAGAACGGGGTTGGCCCCGCATGGATGCCCTATGCGCTGGCGAGAAAGTACTCCGGCCAAGCTTCACAGTTGGGCTGGCAATTTATTTTCCCTTCCCGCGAGCCAGCCCGGGACCCACAAACTGGCATTATTCGCCGCCATCACCATCACCCAGATACCATTCGCAAGCAGATCAAGCATGCTGCACAGAAGGTCGGGATTGTTAAGCTCTGCGGCCCACATACTTTCAGGCACTCATTTGCTACAAGGCTACTTGAGAGCGGCTATGACATCCGCACGGTGCAGGAGTTGCTGGGCCACAGCGATGTGTCGACCACCGAACGGTATCTGCATGTGATGAACCGGGGCGGTCTGGGGTGATTAGTCCGCTGGATAGGGGGGTAGCAAGGTAGGCATGCGCGTTCAGCGTCGAGATTTGATTTTAGCATCCGCCCTGCGACGTCGAGCTTCCAACTTATTTTCACCCATAAAAAAACCCGGCTTTCGCCGGGTTTTTATCGCTTCATAGAACACGCTTGAAGCGCGCTACGTCTCTTATTCGCTCCAGGCCAAGTCCAGCTCACGAGCGGCTTTGACATCATCCAGACGACGTACCGGCTGGGTGAAGGGCGCTTCTTTCACCATGTCCGGTTCGTTGCGCGCTTCTTCCAGGATCGCGGCCATGGCATCCACGAACTCGTCCAGCGCTTCTTTGCTTTCGGTTTCGGTGGGCTCGATCAGGAAGCACTCCGGCACCAGCAGCGGGAAGTAGGTGGTGGGCGCGTGCTGGTTGTAGTCCAGCAGACGCTTGGCGATATCCATGGCGGTGACGCCCAGCTCCTTCGCTTCTTTTGCGAAGGTGAGGATGAACTCATGGCTGGCACGACGATCCGGGTAGGCAGCAGTACAACCTACCGCTTCCAGACGCTTGAGCAGGTAGTTGGCCGCCAATGTGGAAAACTCGCCCACGCGGATCATGCCTTCGCGGCCCAGGGAACGGGCGTAGAAATAAGCGCGCAGCAATACACCGGCGTTACCCATAAAGGCACTCAAGTGGCCGATGCTGGTGTCCAGCGAGTCGGTGTCGACCCAGTGATAGCTGCCGTCATCGCGCTGGCCGGCCATGGGGGTGGGCAGGTAAGGCAACAAGCGTTCGGAGACCCCGACCGGGCCGGCACCGGGGCCACCACCACCGTGGGGGGTGGCGAAGGTTTTGTGCAGGTTCATGTGAATAACGTCGAAGCCCATGTCTCCGGGGCGCACCTTGCCGAGGATGGCGTTCAGGTTTGCGCCATCGTAATACAGCAAGCCGCCGGCTTCGTGCACGGCTTTGGCGATGTCTTCAACCTGCCGTTCGAACACGCCACAAGTAGACGGGTTGGTCATCATCAAGCCAGCGGTCTGTGGGCCGCAAGCAGCTTTCAGTGCTTCCAGGTCCACGTCACCATCTTCGCCAACAGGAACTTCACGGACCTTGTAGCCACACATGACGGCGGTGGCCGGGTTGGTGCCGTGGGCCGCATTCGGGATCAGGATCTCGGTACGTTGATCATCACCACGGGCATCGTGGTAGGCACGGATCATGGCGACGCCGGCAAACTCACCCTGAGCGCCGGCCATGGGCGCCAGGGACACCCCTTTCATCCCGGTGACTTCTTTCAGGAAATTCTGCAGTTCGAACATGCAGCTAAGGAAACCCTGGCTGTGGCTTTCCGGTGCCAGCGGGTGACGATTCAAAAAACCCGGCAGCATGGCGGCACGGTTGGCGCCACGGGGGTTGTACTTCATGGTGCACGAACCCAGCGGATAGAATTGCTTGTCGATGGCGAAGTTCTTGCTGGACAGGTTGGTGTAGTGACGTACCACCTGCATTTCGGACACTTCCGGCAGGCCCGGCTTTTCCTTGCGACGCAGGTGCGCTGGAATCGCGGACAGCGTGTCTTCCGCCAGCGCCTTGGGCGCTTGGGAGGTGGCGCTACGACCTGGATGAGACAGTTGGAAAATCAGTTGTGTCTCGCTCATGCCAGCACCTCCTTCAGGGCTTGTTCGAACAGCTGCAAATCCTGCTCGGAATGGACTTCGGTAGCATTTACCAGAATCGCATTATTCATGTCATAGTCGCCGGCCAGGCTCACGCCGCCCAGCACGTCTTTCTCGGCCAGCGCCGCCAGCACCTGATCCGCCGGCTTGGGCAGCGTCAGTACCACTTCGTGGAAAGTCGGCGCGGTGAAGGCACGCTCAACGCCATCGATAGCGGTGAGCTTGTCCGCCAGTGCCTGAGTGTTGGCGTGGCAATGAGCCGCCACATTACCCAGGCCATCCGGCCCCAGCAGCGAGGTGTAAATGGTCGCCGCGGTCATGGCCAAGCCCTGGTTGGTGCAGATGTTACTGGTGGCCTTGGAACGACGAATATGTTGTTCGCGGGCCTGCAACGTCAGTGTGAAACCTTGTTTGCCTTCCATGTCCACGGTGCGGCCGATGATTCGACCCGGCATTTGCCGAACGTGTTTCTGTTTACAGCACATAAAGCCAAAGTACGGCCCACCGGAGGATAGCGGCACACCCAGCGGCTGGCCTTCACCCACAACGATATCTGCACCGTCTGCGCCCCATTCGCCAGGAGGCGTCAGCAGCGCCAGGGAGGTGGGGTTAACCACACCAATGACCAACATTTTGTTGGCATGGGCCCAGTCGGTGAGCGCATCCACTTCTTCCAGAGAACCGAAGAAGTTGGGCTGGCTAATCACCAGCGCGGCATAATCTTCACCTTCATAGGGTTTGAGTGCATCTAGTGGGGTCTGCCCGCTAGCGGCATCGAAGCCCACCCTTTCCAGGGCCACGTCCTGATTTTCCACGATGGCCTGGGTCGCGCTGGTGTAGCGCGGGTTTACCGCGGTGGGCACCAGCACCTTGCGGGACTTGCTCTTGCGGTTGGCTCGCAGGCTCATCAACACCGCCTCGGCCAAACCAGAGGCACCGTCGTAGACAGAAGCGTTGCTCACGTCCATGCCGGTGAGGCGGGTCATCAGGGTTTGGAATTCGTAGATCACCTGCAGGGTGCCCTGGCTCGCCTCCGCCTGGTACGGGGTGTAAGCGGTGTAGAACTCTCCCCGAGTGGCAATTTCCCATACCGCCGCCGGCACGTGGTGCTGGTAGGCACCGGCACCGATGAAACTGACCGCGCCTGCATCCTGGGCAGCACGGTCGCTCATCAGCCGAGTGACGTCCATTTCGCTCAGCCCTTCAGGCAGAGCATCGAGCTTGCCAGCGGCTTTCAGGTGCGAAGGAATTTCATCGAACAAATCTTCGATGCTATCGGCGCCAATGGCGTCGAGCATGGCGCGCACGTCATCGGGGGTATGGGGGATATAGGGCATGGAGGTACCTGATGGTGTTGGTGTTGGCGTTGAATCCCTCATCATTAAAAACGACGGGGATTAGCTGCAAGCGTCAAGCAGCAAAGAAAACCGGGCGGGGTTTAGCTTACAGCTTGAGGCTTGTAGCAACGAAAACGGCGAACCGTTATTCGCTATCGATCTGCGCCTGGTACTGGTCGGCGGTGAGCAGGCTGTCCAGCTCTCCTTCGTCGGTGAGCTGCACTTTGAACAACCAGCCACCTTCATAGGGAACGTTATTAACCAACTCTGGCTCATCTTCTAGCGCTTCGTTGATTTCAACGATTTCGCCAGACACCGGGCTGTAGATGTCGGAGGCCGCTTTTACGGATTCCACTACCCCGGTTTCATCGCCAGCGGCCACAACCTGGCCCACTTCCGGCAGCTCAACATAGACCAGATCGCCCATGGCATCTTGGGCGTGGTCGCTGATGCCCACCGTGGCAACACCGTCTTCTACCTTGGCCCACTCATGGCTGGAGGCATAACGCAGCTCGGCTGGAATCTCGCTCATTGTTTTCTCCTGTTAAGAGTCGCTTGCTCGCGGCACGCCTCACGCATGCACGCTGAAATGTATTCAGTAGCCGTGTCGATGGCGACTACAGAATGTATGTTTTGCCGGAGATGCTATCGGCATTTCCGGCCTAATAAACAGGCCCCGCGCGTGTTGCGTGCGGCGCAAAGCATGCTGCTACTGTTCCTTGTACACCGCGTTACCATTACGCACGAACGGCGGCTTAACCACCTGAGCCACCTGCCGTTTATTGCGAATTTCCACATCCACCTTACCGGTGGCGCCGGCAGGCAAACGAGCCAGGGCGATGGATTTACCTAACGTGGGCGAGAAAGTACCGCTGGTAATTTCCCCTTCTTCCCCATTCGGCATTAAAACTTTCTGATGGGCGCGCAATACACCCTTGCCTTCCAAAATCAGACCCACCTGTTCGCTGTGGCCATTTTCTTTCTGGTTTAGCAGGGGCTGGCGACCGATGAACTCGCGGTCATTGAGCATTACGGTCCAACCCATGTTGGCTTCCCATGGCGTAATGCTCTCATCCATATCGTTGCCGTAGAGATTCAAGCCCGCTTCCAGGCGCAGCGTATCGCGTGCCCCCAGGCCAATAGGCGATACACCCGCTTCAAGCAGTTGCTCCCACAGGGTCAGCGCATCCGCGTTAGGCAGCATGATTTCCACGCCGTCTTCACCGGTGTAGCCGGTGCGGGCAATCATCCAATCACCGTCTTCCGCGAAGGCAAACACTTTCAGGCTTTTCACCGCGTCGGCGCGGCTGCCATTCAAAAGGCCAGCGAGAATGTCACGGGCCTTGGGCCCCTGAATCGCCAACATGGCCAGTTCCGGACGCTCATGGATATCCACGGCAAAACCGCCCGCGTGTTTTTCCATCCAGCCCAGATCGGTTTCACGGGTCGCGCAATTTACCACCAGACGGTAGTCATTGTCCCGTTTGTAGACGATAAGGTCATCGATCACGCCGCCATTATCGTTAAGCATCCCGGTATACAGGGCGCGGCCCGGATCAATGCGGTCCACATCGTTTGCCAGCAGCTGGCGTAAGTAGTCACGGGCGCCGGCGCCGGCGATATCCACTACGGTCATATGAGAAACGTCGAACACACCGGCATTTTGGCGCACGGCGTGATGTTCTTCGATCTGCGACCCATAGTTAATCGGCATATCCCAGCCGCCGAAATCCACCATCTTGCCACCGGCGGCGAGATGAGCGTCGTATAAAGCTGTGCGATGAGCCATAAAAAAACACCATGGAACGAGTGAGTAGAGAATTATATCGACACGGGGCCAAACGGCATAGGCTGAGCCAGTAATCTGCCCAATGCGGGAACACTGCGTTCAAACACGCGACCCGGCCCCCAGGCACAAAAAAGCCGGCCCGCAGGCCGGCTTGAGTGCCACTGTTAGAAACAGTGAGGTTACTGCGGTTTCTTAATGGAGCCGCTCTGGAAGGTGAGGTTCACTCCTCCAGTAGGAAGCTGCAGATCAATGGTGGCCACCGGCCCGCCAATGCGCACATCAATGTTCTGATCCGCCATGCTCAACAAGCTGATAACCAATCTGCCATCTGCCAAAAAGTCCACAGGGCCCAACAATTGCAAATCATCCATAGGATAACCGTGCAGGTTAAAGGGCAACCCTAGTGGGGCCTCCATTTCCGGGGCATCCAGCAGCAGATCAAGAGTGAGCTCAAACATTAACTGATCTTCCTCCTCATCATAGCGAATCCACCCGATTAACGGCTGCGTCCGATTGCCGCTTTCATCCTCCTCATAACGGCCACGCATCACCAAGGGCTCGGTGGGCACGTTAGGGCTGACCAAACCGGCGATCTGTGCGTAAACACTGGTGTTGGTTGTCATCAACACGGGCGGATAGAGGATGACTTTGAGCGCTTGCTCCGCTTCATCCCAGCCAGCGATATCGGCAATGATCCCGCCATTGAGATAAGTAAACTTATCCGCCGGGCAAGTATCGTTAATATTGCAGCCGATGTTTGCCGCCGTAACCAGCCCGCCAACATCAGTGACAGCCAGCTTGGCGGCATTGGTCGGTGATGGGTACAAGCCGCTGCCCGGCGGCTCTTCCGTCGCTTTGAGTTCAGTATCTTCCAGCTCAAAGTTGGCATTCACGTCTGACTTGGGCAGATTACGCAATGGTAGCAGCACATTGTCGCTGGGCGGCGCACCGGTGAAGGCAATAGCCATGTTCGGGCCACCCTCATCCGCATCCGGCCCTAATAGCTGGGCGGTTTGCAGGGGCATATTGTCTTGCGAACAAATCACATCACCGGCACAACCTGCCCGCTCATGGGACGCCAGCACATAACGATACAGGGTGCCGTCTTCCCAGGGCTGTTGCGGGGTAATGGTCAGCTTGCGCGTTTCTAGGGTCAGGTGGGCGGGCACCACATCCAGGCAGTTCCCCGCTGTGTCTATTTTTTCCACCCGAACACTGCCTTGCCCGCACGCAGAGCCCAGCTTCATGCTATCGGGGTCTATGTTGCGCGAGAACTGCACCTCAATGGAACGGTTAGCAGGCAAGGGCGGCACCGGCAAAAAATCACCGACATCATCTTGATAAGCACTGACACACTGCCCCTGAATGCCATTGGCCAAGTTTTCGCTACCTGGGTTAATGGCGCAGGGGAAGCCGGGATACACTGTGGTGGTATAGGGCGTGCGCGCGCCACTGGTAGTGGTGGCATCGACCATGGTGAAGTCGAGGGTTCGCGGGTTGGCCGGGTTGCCACTCAGGTCCTGTATGCCATCGGTGAATACCACTTGGTAATCAGCGCCAAATTCCAGCGGGGCATCCGGGGTAAGCACCAGGGAAGCACCGTCAAGTCGCCACTGGAAGGGCACCTGGGCTCCCTGCTGGGTCAGCCTCACTGTGGTGCCCGGAATAATGGTGTCCTGGTTTGGAATCTCATCAAAGTTCAGCACCACCGGGTCGCCGGGGCGGAAACGATCGACGTAGTCGCCAGGCTGCCAGCTTTGCAGCCCCGGGCCGGTAATATCAACTTCGGGCTCGGGCGCATTTACCTGATCCTGGTAAGATTCCATATGGAAGCTGAGCACGCCGAAGGCGGTTTCCAAGCCCAGCACATCTGGTTCTACCACGCCTAGGGCATCGATGACCATGCGGCCATCTACAACAATAGCGCGACCCACCAACTCGACCTGCAGTAAGGTCTGGGTGAAGGCGCCGTTGGCGCGGGAATCTGCTGTAGAGAACGCAAGGTCTAGGGTCAACTGCACCCGTCGTGGTGCTTCGTGAGCCGTGCTATACGGGGCCACTGAAAGATACCCAGAGGCATCGGACAGGAAGCTCACGGTCACCTCTCCAGAATCGAAACTCGCGGGCAACTCGCCGACGATCAGCACATCCAGCGACTCACCCTTGAGGACCGAACCTTTGCGGATTCGCAATGGGGCGGCGTCCGGATAATTGGGTATAAATCCTAACTCTGCAAACACATCACCAGACAGCTTGGCGGAGGTGTCATCGCCCAACAATTTACTGATTAATGGCACGCAATTGATCGGATCCCCGCTCAGCGGCGACAGCATAACGCCACTCGCGTTACACTCTTTGGTAGGGTCTGCAGCCATGACCTCCAGCACTAGAGTTTCCCGAGGGGCGGAATCTTGCGGGATTAGCGTGATGCTATTTTCCCCGCTGTAAGCCACGCCGGTTTCACTGGTCAGGGCCCCATCCAGCTGCAGGGTGTACTCGCTACCCGGAGTCAGGTCATTCTTTGGATCAAGGGTTACCCGTGTGCCGTCTACCAGCAAGGTGGCCGCAACCCGGTTTCCGCGAGCATCTTTCAAGCTTACTGTGGTGTTATCCACGGTAGTGCGATCCAGCGGCTGCGAGAATTGCAGGTGGATGGTGGAGAAATCCATGAACGGCTGGTCATCCCCAAACGGCATACGCCGACTGATCACCAGTTCATCACTTAACACCTGCTCGACGTGCGGGCCTTCCTGCGCCGAAGCGGTAGTAAAGCTCAGTGTGCCATCCTCTAACCCGGTTAGGCTGACACCGTTCACGCTCAGGGTGTACTCACTGTTGAACGCCAGCGCCTCGCGTGGCGTGACAATCACTGAGCGCCACTCATCGGCCTCGGTGACGTCCACCTCGACAGGACCGTCTGGGCCCGCAAGGGTAATATTCGCCGGCGCTATATTCCGTGCTTCGGAGAACTGCACCACCACCGGAGCGTGCACCGAGACCTGAGTCTGGCCATCCGCCGGGTAGCTATAGAATACCTGGCCGCTGGTGTTGCCACTGTAATCCACCGTCCGTTTGCTGCCACTATCACCACAGGCAATCAGCACCAGTGCGGCCGCAAAAAGTATGCTTATTCGCATCATTTTTGTGTTTTTCTCCCAAGTTTAAAATTTAAGCGCGATCAAACCGCTGATCACATTCACTTCGCCACTAGCGTCAACCTGCGTGCTGGGCTGCGGGTAAACGGCGGGCGGAGTGTCGTAAATGTCGAAGGTACGGGCTTCGAGAAATCTGATGCTGGCCGCTCACATTCACCGAGGCATTAGTCCCCAACGGGGATTCGCTATAGGTTACTCCACCACTAAACGAGGAATTTCATTGGCGCGGAACTGGGTGCCGATGCGCGGGCTGGCCGCTCAGTATACCATCGGTGATGATGTCCTTGCTCAACTCGCCTTCCAAAGCACACCCTTCCTGCATTTTAGGGTAACACCCGTACGCTACCGTCTACGGCGGCGAGGTTCCTCGAAAGAAAACCCTCATTTGTTGCTGCCCTTACACTGTCTATTCAGCGCGTTCACGTTACCTGCTGCTGAGACAGCGACGGATAATGCCTTACATTATGCAAAAGTGCACATCTGCCCACATCGGTAGAAAGCGTCATTTATCGTTAATAACGGCGAGGAAACGTAAAATTCTTTAAAATAGCGAGCAAATAACCCCGCCCTGAAGAGAATACTTCTGCTAGGAGAAGCAACATTCAACGGCGCCGACTCAGCACAATGACGGGCACTAACCCCAACAACACCAAGGTTAACGACGGCGCTGCGGCTCGCTGCCACTCACCTTCTGCCGTCAGTTCGTAAATGCGCACCGCTAAGGTATCCCAGCCAAAGGGCCGCAATAGAAGGGTAGCAGGCATTTCCTTCATCACATCAATGCCCACTAGCAGCAAAGCGGTAAACAACCCCGGCAACATCATCGGCAGATAGACCCGGCGACCCACCTCTGATGCGCTAGCACCGAGGGTACGGGCAGCTTCCACCAAACTGGGCCGCACCTGTTGCAGGGCATTTTCCACTGGACCAAAGGCCACTGCCAGGAAACGCACCACATAGGCAAGCACCAACGCCGCCAGCCCGCCCGCCAGCGGAATCGATACACCCCATTGATCCAGCCAAGCCTCCACGGCACTGAAGCTGACCATGATGCCGACCGCCAGCACTGACCCAGGCAAGGCATAGCCCAACGTCGCCAACTGCACCGAGCCCGAGACCACCCGAGAGGGCTGGTGACGCTTCACCCAAGCCAGCCAGCCGGCCAACACCAAAATCAATGAAGCCGCCATAGCACCCAGCAAAAAAGTACGCCAGATGAGGCTGACAAAGCGGCTATCCAAGCCTTCGATACCGGTGCCCACCACCCAATACAACAGCCGGCTCACCGGCAGCAGGAATGCCATGAACAACACAGCAAAGGCGAACACCGAAATGCCCCAGGCAAAACGCGGCCGCACCCGCATTATTTGCCGGCCACCCAGCTCACTAAACCGGGCCCGGCGCCGGCCACGGCGCTCCAGCCACAATGACACCAGCACAAACAGCAGTAGCAAGGAGGCCAGCTGCGCCGCCGCCTGCAAATTAAACAAGCCGTACCAGCTCTTATAGATGGCGGTGGTAAAGGTATCGAAATTAAACACCGACACCGCGCCGAAATCGGCCAGGGTTTCCATCAAGGCCAGCGCCAACCCTGCAGCAATGCCCGGCCGGGCCATGGGCAGCGCCACCTTGAAAAACGCCCGTAGCGGGCCATCACCAAGAATGCGCGCCTGTTCCAGCACAGCACGCCCCTGAGCCTGAAAAGCCAACCGCGCCAGCATGTACACGTAGGGGTAAAGCACCAGAGAAAGAGTGACCACGACCCACAGGGGGTGGCGGGCACTGAACCCGGGAAAGGCCGGCCACCAGGCGCGCACCTGGGTTTGTATCGGCCCGGCGTAATCGAGCAGATCCACCAACACGAATGCCAGCACATACGCCGGCATGGCCATGGGCAGCAACACGGCCCATTGCAGCCAGCGACGACCTGGAAACTCCAAGGTCGCCATACACCAAGCCAGAGTAATGCCCAGCAGCGAAACGCCAATAGCCACACCCACCATCAGGAACAAGGTATTCCCAATCAGGCGTAGCAGCACCGTATCCATCAGGTGCTGCCAGGTAGCCCACTCTTGTTGTCGCCAGGCAGCGAGCAACACCAGAATAGGCACCACAACCAACAGGGCCAGCGCAATCACGCTGGCCCCACTGCACGAAACCCCGCCGCGCCGCATCACCGCTTAGCGATACCCTGCGCGGTCCATCAGTTTCACCGCCTCGACCTGTAGGGCACCGGCGACACTGACGTTGAGATCATCGGCCTTGAACTCACCCCATGAGCGCACTTCTTCTGGCGGCTTCACCGACGCATTCACCGGGTATTCCAGGTTGCGGTCGGCCAACAGTTCCTGAGCCGCAGGTTGAGTCAACCACTCCAGCAGGTCCTTGGCTTTTTCCGGGTGCGGCGCATTCACAGTAACGCCCGCTCCAGAGATATTCACATGCACGCCACTGGTGTCTTGATTGGCCCAGAATAGCTCCAACGGTAGCTGTGGATTATCCCGCTTCATGCGACCGTAGTAGTACGTATTAACAATGCCCACATCGCATTGCCCTGCAACGATCGCTTCCATCAACGCGGTGTCATTGGAAAACACATCCGTGGCCAAATTAGCCACCCAACCACGTACAATTTCCTCGGTTTTCTCTTTGCCTTGGCGCTCAATCATGGTCGCCACCAATGACTGGTTGTAAACCTTCTTAGACGTGCGCAGACACAGGCGCCCCTTCCATTGAGGGTCCGCCAGGTTTTCATAGGTGGACAACTCGCTGGGCTGTATCCGGTCGCGTGAGTAAACCAGAGTACGCGCACGCACGGTGAGGCCATACCATTGCTTTTTCGGGTCAGTGAGTGCCGCGGGGACATTGTTGCTCAGCACCTCCGACTCCACCGGGCTAAGCAGCCCTTTTTCAGCGGCGTTCCAGAGGTTACCCGCATCCACAGTAATCAGCATGTCCGCAGGGGAGCGCTCACCCTCAGCCTGTAAGCGGGCGGTAAGGGCCGCAGCGTTATCGGTGATATAACGGATTCGCACCCCGGTTGCCTCGGTGTAGGCATCGAACACCGGTTTAATAAGATGATCATTGCGAGAGGTATAAACCACTAACTCTTCATCAGCGGCAGGCTCAGAACACCCCCACAGACCAGACGCCATAATCACGGCGCCAACTATGATGCCAAACACGCGCATATCCATTCGCTCCAACTATTCTCAAACAGGAATGATTATTAATTAATGACAGTATGCCAGCTAATGTCGATTAGCTCTAGCGTCCCAAACGGGGGGTCTCGCTTTAGCAGGAAGGTCTGCGCTTCGCCCCATGGCCTGACGAGCAAAGAATCCTTTCACTGGGCCCGCCTGATTTACCCAGCGCATGCCCGTGTTACGCAACCAGCGCACCGGCAGGGCGCGCTGTTCAAACAGGGACTGGAACCCACGCATGGCATTTTGCATCAGCAAATTTTCTCCGCGACGGCGGCGCTGATAACGGGCCAACGCACTAGGGTCAGCACAGCCGGCTCCCTGTTCACAGGCCCTTTTCACCTCTTCCGCCAGTACCGCCGCATCCAACAATCCCAGGTTCACCCCCTGCCCAGCCAATGGATGGATCACATGGGCTGCGTCTCCCACTAGCGCCAGCCCTGCAGATATATACTGGCTAGCGTGGCGCTCCTGAATGGGAAACACCGCTCGTTCGCTAAGCAGGGTCACAGGCCCCAGAGCGTCGCCCACAGCAGCCTGCAATTCCGCCGCAAACGCCGCTGCGTCCTTGTCTCGCAGTGCCGCAATCCGCTGCGGCCAACCGGACCAAACAATAGAACACTGCCTTTGATCATCCTGACCCTCGCCAGTAAATAACGGCAGCAACGCCAACGGCCCGGTTTCCATAAACACTTGCCTGGCACAACCGTCATGGGGCCGTTGCGTGGCGATGGTGGCCACCAGTGCATGGTGCCCGCTATCGCGGGGCCCACCGCTGATGCCGGCCTGCTCTCGCACTTGCGAACGGGCGCCATCGGCGCCCACTAGCAAGTCAGCCTGCCAGAACGAATCGCCACTGCGCACGGCCCATTGCCCCGTCTTGGCATCACGCCGCAAGGCATCGACCTGCACACCGCATTGCCAATCCAGCGTCGGCAAGGTTGCGGCTTTACGATACAGAGCAGCAGCCAAATGCCCGTTTTCCAATAACCAGCCCAGGCTCTTTGCCCCGACCTCTTCCGCCCGGAATAACACTTCACCGGTGCCATCCTGATCCCACACTTGCATGGCGTGATAAGGCTGCACCCGAGACAGATCTAGACAATCCCACACCCCGGTATTACGCAACAGCCAATGGCTGGCCTCGGTAAGCGTAGATACCCGTAATTGTGCTGCGGCCTCAGGCATGGCCGGAGCAGGCGCACCGTCCAGCACGGTGACGTTAAGCCCCTGCTCCGCCAGCAGCACCGCCAGCAGCCCGCCAGTCATGCCACCGCCGACGATGACGATGTGTTGTTTTTCGCTTGCAGACGACACGCTATTGGGATGCACGCTTTGTCCTCACGTTTTTAAGTGCTTTCACAATCCCATGGCCCGTTTCGCAAAACCGCTGCGCAGCCCGGGTAAAATATCCATGGCCACTAGCCCCAGCTGGCGGCTGTGTGCAAAAAGCGGGTGCTGCAGCCGGAACAGTTCTGGCACCCAACGAGACGCCTGGCTGATCATGGCCTGATCCTTTTCCCGTTTTTGCGCGTAGGCTTGCAAGGCCACCAAGCTACCGGGATCTGAATTGCCGCCCACGGTTTGCGCCAGTGCCAACAAATCCCGCACCGCCAAGTTAAAGCCCTGCCCCGCCACCGGGTGCAAGGTATGGGCGGCGTTACCGACCACCACGCCATAAGGCACCACCTGTGCACAGGCCTCGGTGAGTACCAGCGGATAACGCTGGCGCTCGCCGATGCTGGAAAGGCGTGGCGCGCCTGCCGGGCAACGGGCCTGCAATTGTGCCAGCACTTCGCTATTCTCCAACGCCACCCAACGGTCCACCTGCTCGCGCGGCCCGGTCCACACCAACGCCATACGCTGATCCGGCAACGGCAATAAGGCCATGGGGCCATCATTCAAAAAGCGCTCGTAAGCGATCCCTTCATGGCCCGCCGCCAAAGAGACATTGGCAATCAACGCATCGTGCCCGGTGTCATGCTCCCGCGCGCTGATCCCCAGCCACTCCCGGGTCTTCGACCGAGCGCCGTCGGCTGCGACCAATAGCGGCGTTTCGAGCACCTCACCACCGGCCAGGCTCACCTGATAGCCACCTTCAACACGACAAATACTAGACAGTGTTTCCGGTGCCCGCACTTGAATGCTCTTATCCGCAAACAAGGCGCCGAGCAGCACAAACCCCAGCCAGCGGTTTTCGACTACTGCGCCCAACTGATCCACGCCCTCTTCATGGGCGGATATGCGGGTAATGCCAAGCCGGGATTGTCGTGACACATGTACCGTATCAATGGCAGCGGCGTGCTCGCGAATGGCGTCCGCCAGCCCAAGATCACCCAACACCGACAAAGTGCCTGCGGACAAGGCCGTACTACGGGCATCAAAACTAGGAGTTAACGGCGGGGACTCTGGCAACGACAACGGGTGGTTTTCGACTAACACCACTCTGCCCGCCCCATGATGGCGCAACAATAGCGCCAGCAAAGCACCGGCCATACCACCACCCACGATCACCAGAGGTTGCTGCGTCATTCCAACGTCCATTTTCGCTGTCGCTATAGGGGCACCGTTTGAGGCGCAAAAATGCAGGGCGAGCTCAACATTGAAAAGTAAAAACCAGGGGCTACAGGCTCTTCAAAGCCGTACCCGCGACAACTTACTTCCCTGCTCGGCACAACGCACTCTTGACGCGTCAAGGTTAAGCGTTCAATTGCCTTTCATTATCTTTTCGATATCCGCCACGTCCTTGGGCACCTCGTGGCTAAGGACTTCGCACCCGGCTTTAGTTACCAGCACATCATCTTCAATACGAATGCCAATACCACGCCATTGCTCATCCACGGAAGTATCATCCGGCGCCACATACAACCCCGGCTCCACAGTCAGAACCATACCCGGCTCAAGCTGACGCCATTGCTCCTGAATGCGGTAGTCACCGACATCATGCACATCAAGCCCCAACCAATGGCCGGTGCGATGCATGAAAAAGGATCGATAACCTTCAGTTTCCACCAGCTCGTTAAACTCGCCTTTTAGCAGGCCCAGGTCCATCAAACCCTGGGTAAGAATGTTCACCACCTGTTCGTGGGGCACGTTCCAGTGATTGTCCGGATGTGTGGCTTCGATGGCTGCGTACTGACTGGCTAACACCAGCTCATACAAGGCTTGCTGTGGCTTGCTGAATGTACCATTCACCGGAAAAGTCCGGGTGATATCCGAGGCGTAGTAGTCCAGCTCGCAACCCGCATCCACTAACACCAGGTCACCGTCCTTCAGTTTCCCGGTATTTTCAATGTAGTGAAGAATGCAGCTATTCGGGCCACCGCCGACAATGCTCGGGTAGGCTGGGCTGCGCGCCCCATGGCGCATGAACTCGTGGATGTATTCCGCTTCCAGCTGATATTCCATCATGCCTGGCTTCACCGCCTGCATGGCCCGCACATGGGCGCCAGCGGAAATGCTGGCCGCCTTACGCATGATTTTGCCTTCCGCCGCAGATTTGAACAGTCGCTGGTCGTGCAGATGATGCGCCAAGGCCACAAATTCACCGGGCGGATGCGCCCCGCTACGCACCCGCTCGCGGATGCTGTTCACCCAGCCCATCAGGCGGCGGTCGAATTCACTATCGTGGCCAAGGTCGTAATAGACCCGCTCGCTGCCTTCGATCAGGCCCGGCAGAATTTCATCAATATCGCTGATCGGAAACGCATCGTCCGCATCGTATTCAGACACCGCCCCTTCCGGCCCGGCACGGTAACCGTTCCAAATTTCCATGGTGCGGTCGCGATCGCGACAGAACAGCACATACTCACCGTGCTCGCGCCCCGGCAGCAACACCATCACCGCCTCGGGTTCCGCAAAGCCGGTGAGGTACCAGAAATCACTGTCCTGCCGGTAGGGATACTCCACATCCCGGTTGCGGGTGCGTTCCGGGGCGGCGGGCAGAATGGCGATGCTGTTAGGCCCCATGATCGACATCAATTCCTGACGACGACTGGCGAATTCCTCACGGCTGATACTCAAAACTACTCCTTAGCGGGCACGAGTCGCTTATCGATTTTCACGTGTAGCGTCAGGCATGCTGCACCCTATATTTCTTTAGTGACGGGTTGGCGGTGCCTTGTCCGCTGGCGCGGAGTCCGGCTTGCCCTGATGGCGCATGACCAATTCAGTGTAAATCATCAGGGCCGACATTCGGCAGTGTTCGGCCACCTGCTCATACATATCTTCTTCCGCGTCGCCGTTATCATCCGGCGTAGCCACCTGGCTGATGGCGGCCAGATCCGATAGCGCTTCCTGAACGCCCGGCAGCAGGTCCTTGTCGTGGGTATTGGCTGAACCGGTGCCAAAACCCACTAAAAACCCCTCGCTCCACTGGGCAAGCGCAGCCACTCGCAAGCCCAAGTCATCTTCATCCGCCGGCAATAAGAGCGTCAGCTCCAGGCCGGTACCCTGATAGCCTGCATGCAACTGGTCTCGCACCGCCAACAAAGCGCCGTTCATTTCGGCGCCAAAACCCTCGGGCATATCCACATGGGCAGCCAGCACACCGAGCAACTCTTCATTATGGCTACCGTGCCCAGTCGCTAGCAGACCCGCGATTACGCCCTGCAGCTCACTGGGAGAATGTTTCACACCGGCCGCAGCCAGCCCTTGGACGAGAACCTCAAAATCAATATCGTTGGACATGCGTCTTTCCGTTTTCAGCAGCCGCTCTTCGGTGGCACAGCGGCCCCGGAAGCAGAGTTGGAGATTACCGGAGAAGTGTAGCCTAAGTGGCTACCATACTTGAATTTCATTGACCCTTTCAGACCCCACACCTATAGTACAAAAAGCCTGCAATCCGGGTTGGGGCATCATTGCCGGACAATACCGGTAAGGTGCAGGGGTGCTACCTTAGGCGAACAGCGACCATTTTGCCATGACGATGGAACAACAGCTAAGGCAACTGGAAGCCCGAGTTGATGACCTGCTACGCATTAGCGCAAAGCTGCGTCAGGAGAACCAGGCCCTGCAAGATCGCGAGGGAAAACTGGTTGAAGAACGGGCCCAGTTACTGAAAAAGAATGATGCCGCCCGCAATAAAGTCGAGGCCATCATTTCGCGTTTGAAATCTCTCGAGCAGGAGTCCTGAGCATGGCCTCCTGCCTGACCCACAGCCAATGCGGTGTAATCCGGAATGTCTAACGAAAACTCCCTAGTAATTCATCTACTGGACAAGGAGTATCGCGTCGCCTGCCCCGCCGGGGAACAGGACAACCTGCTGGCGGCCGCTCGCCACCTGGACGATCAGATGCGCAAAGTGCGCGATGCCAACGTGATCGGCCTGGAACGCATCGCCATCATGACCGCCCTGAACATGAGCCACGAATTACTCCGTGCTCGCCAGAGCGTCTCCCAAGATTCCGAAGGCGAAGCCCGGGTTCAAGCCCTGCTCGGCCGGCTGGAAGAAGAAATTCAAGCCTTCGAAGACGCCCGCCGCAGGCTCTGAGCGGCGGGTTAAAAGTTCAACGTTGAAACGCGCCACTTCTCGTCGCCATACGAATCACCTTTCGCGTTTCAACTCGCAACTCTCTTCTCTGTCAAGACTGACCCCGCCCCCACCGCACTGTTATAATACCCCCAAGTGCTTCCTGGCCTGTGCGCCAGAGGGTCAGGTCCCTGAGCCGATAATGTACTACCCGGGGGCATATATTGCCTTGCCCATGTGCATGTCCGCCTATTGAGCGGAAAGCCTGAGGGCAATGCTGCTGCCTCCACCTTGAACCTTCGGTTCAAGGGTCAAACCCACAGCGGCAGACCGGGAAGCACCCTTATAATTACTCATGCCTTCTTATGACTGCAGCCCTGCGACGGCAATTGCGCCGCCAGCTCCGGCAGCGCCGCCGCACCCTTAGCAAAGGCCAGCGCCGCCGAGCCAGTATCCGTTTCGGCCCAGCACTGGCCCGAGCCATTCAGCATCGCCCGGCCCGCCACGTGGCCATCTACCTGCCCAACGATGGCGAACTGGACCTGCAACCCGCACTGCACCATCCCCGCTTCCAACAGGCAACCACCTACTTGCCCTTTGTGGACCCGCTACGGCTTGGTTATCTGCAGTTTCGGCTCTGGCACCACCACCACCCCATGCGCCCCAACGCCTATGGCATACAGGAGCCGGCCGTGCGTTATCGCGGCCGAGCCTTATGGGCGCTTGATGTCATTATCTTGCCGGCAGTGGCGTTTGATGAGGCGGGATACCGGCTGGGAATGGGGGGCGGCTACTATGATCGTACCTTGGAGCAACTGACAAGATACCCCCGCAGGCCACGGCTAATAGCTGCAGGGTATGATTTTCAGAAAATGGAGCAGGGCGAACTACCAGTGGCCCCGTGGGACCAGCCAGTAGATTGTATTGTTACTGCGCCGTCTGAGTGACGGTAATACCTGCACTGTCAGCGTAACGTCGGTAATCCGGTTCATTCCCGCCATGGGTCAGGCTGCTAACAAGCACTCCCAACCCAAAAACCACGGCCAGTAGCACTAAGGCGTCCGGCTTTTTCTTCATTGTGTTATTCCCCAAACGGTACAGCAATATGAAAAAAATAATCAAAAGGCTTTAACAAAGCTAACACTTTAGTCTGATCCAACAGCACTGAATGCCAACTGGATCAAAATTTGATCGTTAGCAAATGTAAAGTCAAGCAGTTAGCGGTGATTGCTGACACTTCTTAACAGAAAAACACAGTAACCCTCTATCTAGAAAGATCACTTCCTACCTCAAATTCCGCTCTCTCTCAGCAGAGATGATTGTAAAATCAGCACGTTAGAGAGAGCAGGGCCGATTGCAAACTAAACAGAAGTAAAATCGGCTACGCCGAATAATCGACCAACTAAAAAACGTTTAGTTCAAAAATAATCGGTAGGCGGGATTTTCACTTTCCTCCACCATAGGGTAAGGCACCTTCTTAAGGTCGGCTAGCAGCTTAGACTGCCTGCCTTCCTCTACCTGGAAGCCCACCAATACGCGACCGTAAGCTGCTCCGTGATTACGATAGTGGAACAGGCTGATATTCCATTTCTCACCCAAAGACTGGAGAAACTTCATCAGCGCACCGGGGCGCTCTGGAAATTCCACTCGAAATAAGCGCTCCTGAAGGTCCTGCCGGGAAGTGTGCCCCCCCACAAGATGACGAATATGTAGCTTGGCCATCTCGTTGCCGCTCATATCCACCACTGGATAACCGCGTTCCTGCAGCTCGTTCATTAACGCCTGCAAGGCTTCACCATCAGGGCGCAGCTGGATACCCACAAAGATATTTGCGTCGCGATCATCACTGTAACGGTAATTGAATTCGGTGATGCCGCGCCGACCCAGGGCCTGGCAAAACGCCCGAAACGCACCCGGAGACTCAGGAATGGTGACCGCCAAAATGGCTTCGCGTTGCTCACCCAGCTCAGCCCGCTCAGACACATGGCGCAGACGATCAAAGTTCACATTGGCGCCACTCTGAATAGCGACCAGGGTCTGATCTCGTACATTATGCTTGGCCACCCAGTTCTTTAGACCCGCCAACGCCAATGCCCCCGCCGGCTCACAGATGGCGCGGGTATCTTCGAAGGAATCCTTAATCGCAGCACAAATTTCATCGGTGGTGGCAGTGATCACCTCATCCACATGATCGCGCAGTACCTTGTAGGTTTCTTTGCCGATCTGCTTCACCGCAACACCATCGGCAAACAACCCCACTTCCGACAGCGTGACCCGGCGCTTTTTCTCCAAGGCCGCTTTCAGGCAAGCTGCATCTTCCGGCTCCACGGCGATCACTTTCACCTCCGGGCGCACATATTTCACATAGGCGGCCACACCGGCCGCTAAACCACCGCCACCCACTGGGATAAAAATAGCATCCAGATCACGGCTTTGCTGACGCAGAATTTCCATGCCCACAGTGCCCTGTCCGGCAATCACATCCGGATCATCGTAGGGGTGGACAAAGGTCAGGTTATCTCGCTCCTGAAGTTTCAATGCGTGAGCCAGGGCCTCATCAAAGCTGTCACCATGCAACACAACCTTACCGCCATGACGCCGCACGGAGCTCACCTTGATATCCGGCGTGGTGCGCGGCATCACAATCGCCGCCTTCACACCCATAGACGAAGCGGCCAAGGCCAATCCCTGCGCATGGTTACCCGCTGAGGCACAGATTACCCCACGGGCCAGCTGCTCTTGATTCAACTGACACAGCTTGTTGTAGGCTCCGCGCAGTTTGAAAGAGAACACCGGCTGCAGGTCTTCACGCTTGAGAAGCACCCGGTTGCCAATACGTTTGGAAATTAACGGCGCTGCATGAATAGGAGTTTCCACCGCCACGTCATAGACGCGGGATTGCAGTATCCGTTTAACGTATTTGTCCAGCATGGGGGTCCGGGCTCATTCTGTTGGGGGGAAAGGAATAGTCTAGGGTCTGACCGACACAAATGCGATAGGCTAGGGTCGAGCCACAGCCACGGCTGACCTATAATTGGCGCACACTTCACCGGCGACACATACCGACAAGACGACAGGATACCCACATGGATCAGGATGTGCTGAAAAAGCAGGTAGCAGAAGCCGCGCTGCGTTTCGTCCCAGAAGGGGACATCATCGGCGTGGGCACCGGCTCCACCGCCAACTTTTTTATCGACGCACTAGCTACCCTGAAAGACCGAATCAAGGGTACCGTCGCCAGCTCGGAGGCCACCGCCGAGCGGCTCAAGCAACACGGCATCGAAGTATTCTCACTGAATGATGTGGGCAGCCTATCGGTTTACGTCGACGGCGCCGATGAGGTGAACCAGCACCGGGAAATGATCAAGGGCGGGGGCGGCGCGCTTACCCGCGAAAAAATTGTCGCGGCCATGGCCAAAGAGTTCATCTGCATCGTTGATGGTTCCAAACAGGTAAACCGTCTAGGTGCCTTTCCTCTTCCTATAGAAGTCATCCCGATGGCGCGCTCTTACGTGGCACGTAAACTAGTCGCACTAGGCGGGCAGCCGCAATATCGGGAAGGTTTTTTGACCGATAACGGCAACATCATCCTAGATGTACATAATTTGGACATCAGCAATCCCATTGAACTAGAAACCACGCTCAATAATATTGTCGGCGTTGTCACCAATGGGCTATTTGCCAAACGCCCTGCAGATATTGTTCTGGTCGGCGAAAAAAGTGGTGCCGTAAACCAATACTGAAGCGATAACAGATTCATCGAAAATTTGGCTAAAAACCTCTATTGTGCCTGAGGAATCGCATCATCACTGAGAGAAGTTGATATCGCTGCCCGAAGGCGCCATTGCGGCACTAAACGAGGGGCGCGCGGAATGACGAGAGAACGCTACTCCGTTCCTGCCAGCCCCCGCACACTCAGTGCGCGAGACTAAAAAAAGCCGCAAATAGCGGCTTTTTTTGTCTGGCGCTGTAAATATTAATCCCAGAAATTAAACCACGCTTTTTCTTCTTTTTCAGCGTCTACTTTTGCATCGACTTTCGCTTCAGCATTGACACCTGCCGCGTCGGCTTTCATCTCGACGTTAGCATTGGCACCTGCGCCCTGAGCGTTATTCAGCGCATCTTCCTGACGCTGGCGCGCAGCATCACGATTTTCTTCCATTTTTTTCATGTTAGCTTCGTGCTTAGCACGGGCATCATCGCCCATGGCTTTTGCGTCACTCTTCATGCCATCACGCTTAGCCTTGGCGTCTTCTTTCATGTCTTCATGCCGAACTTTGATATCGCCTTCCACTTTATCACGCTGCGCCCCTGCATCTTTGCCCATCTGCTTGGCGTCTGCCTTGGCCGCATCACGCTGATCACGAACAGCTTGTTCAGCAGCACTGGCGTCTGCCTGAGCATTCACAGCAGCATTAACACCGGCATTCAGGTCTGCGACCGCAGCTTGACTCAACAAAACCGCACCTGACGCAGCGGCCAGCATCCATTTACTGTTCATCATAGACTCCTTGTAAAAACTAAAAACCCCCTAGTCGGGAACCGTGCAACCACATTCTTACAAAGCCGCTACGAGCTCAAGTAACAAAGCGTAAAAAATTACTATTAACCGAGGTACTCGTCAATAATGGCAAATATTTTACGTCTGAACGTCTCATTCTCATTGGCAAGCTGATGCCGAGCCCCTGGCAAAACCCGAATATCCGGATCTTCAAACTTCGCTCTAATCACCTTAAGGTTATATTTCCAGTCCACGGTTTCATCTAAATCGCCTTGAATCACCACCGGCGATACCTTTATCCGTGATGCTTTTTCAAAACCCGGCAACCACTTCTTTAAAGCACTCACCCAAATAGCTGAAATTCTGCGCGCCTGAAGTGGGTCTTTATTTTCCAGGAAATCGAGGAAATCAGGATCATTGGAATTAATAGTGAAAACCCGTTTCAATGTTTTCGTAAATGGGCTGATCAGCGTATGCAGCCAGCGAGCGGTCTCCCATTTAAAGGGGCGCACCAAAGGCGCCAGTAAGATAACCTGCTCGAAAGGATTATCATCGCCCTCTCCTCGGCTCAGCAAATAATCCATCACGATGGCGCCACCAGTACTCTGAGCTATTACATGCCAAGGTTTGGGAAAGTGGTTCGCCGCCAACGACAAGCACTGCTCAAGCACATCACGGTAAGTTCGAAAATCCGCAATCACGGCCTGCGGTCCTGTACTCAAACCATGGCCAGGCAAGTCATAGGCCAGCACGGCGTAACCCAGCTCCAGCACATGGCCAATCACATGCCGATATAACCCCACATGGTCGAAGTATCCATGACAAATCAACACCGTGCCCTTGGGAGGTTGTGCCCCTCGTGGCCGCCAACCATGCACAGAAAGCATGTACCCTGCCGCCTCGAAATAACCGAAGCCGTGTTCCAGATCCGGCAGCTGTTCGGCAAAATTAAGGCCGTAGTACGCCACATAACGCTGGCTGGATTCACTCAGAGGATCAAAGGCTTCCCAATTAAGGGGCTGCCATTGCTGAATAATCTGATCGCGATCGAAAGGATTAGCCATAACCGGTAACGGGCCTCCACGGTTTGCTCACGGCAGGCACTGATAATACGGGCCTAGGAGGAATCACACCATGCATCTAACCGCAGATACACTCAACGATCTACCGCGCGGTCAACGAATCAACCTTGTTAACAGCTTATCCGGCTTCAAAAGCGCCAATCTTGTCGGCACCTGCTCAGACGGTGGAGAGGAAAACCTGGCCATGGTCGGCTCTTGTTTCCACCTCGGTGCCGACCCTGCCCTGATGGGGATGATCATGCGTCCTCATTCAGTTGATAGACACAGTCTCGAGTACCTAGCGGCGACTGGAGTTTATACTCTGAACCAAGTGCATGAGGATATCCTAAAGGCGGCACATCAGACCTCTGCTCGCTACCCCCGTGAGATTTCCGAATTTACTGCCACCGGGTTGACGCCATCTTACCTACCAGCTTTCCAGGCACCCTTCGTGGAAGAGGCGCGGATTAAATTGGGAATGGTGGTGATCGAAACTCAAACGTTAGCCGTTAACGATACCGTTTTGGTGATCGGCGCCATTGAGCATATTTTACTTCCAGACAATGCCGTAGAGAACGATGGCTTTGTAAATATTGAACGGGCAGGCACGGTGGCTTTATCCGGGCTCGATAGCTACCACCGCAGCCAATCCATCGGGCGGCTCAGCTATGCCAAACCAGACAAACCCACGCACTGGCTACACGACAACGCGACATGATTACGGAACCGGTGAGGGCTGCGTCAGTGCCACCCAGGCCCACCAGCCGGTCAACACCAGCATGGGCAGCGATATCAACAACCCCCACATTACTAAGCGGTTTGCCCAGGGGTTCATCGTTGGGTGGCGCAGTGCGAAACATTGGGAGGCCGGCACTGGCAGCAAAAGAATGGCAAAACCCCATAACCACAGCCGCTGACCAAAAGCGGTCAGCATCAGGGTGAGCCAGCCCATCCAAAGGATCCCTACCCCCACCGCCGACAACATCGCCAGCGGTAACGCTAGCCACTGGTGATCAACGTAAAACTGCAGAAAGGTATTGAGCATGGTCGATCATCTTAGTCTGTTAAGAGCGGAAATGGCCTGAGTGCATTGTCCTCCTCACGGGCAACCAGTCAACGCTTGTCACCCGTTGACTGGTTCCACCTTGCGCCATATCAATAAGCTCGGCCACCGCAGGGAACCATATGCCAGCCGCCGCAGACTAATGACTTAACCCAACAACGCATCAAGGAATCCCCATGAGTCGATTTCGCCTTCCGCTGCTCTTGAGCAGCAGCGCCCTGTTACTGGCCGCGTGCACAGGACAACCGAGCAGCGGAGTCCATACCATGGTCGAGGAAAGCCAGTTGCGGGGTGAAGCCTGGTCAGTAATTTCTCTCAACGGTGAAAACATCACTGACGCCACTCTCTCCCTGAACTTCCATCAACCTGGACAAGTAGCAGGCAACGCCGGCTGTAACAACTACATGGCCACCTATGTGCAGAATGAGGGCCTCTTCACCATTACTACTGGCGGCGTCACTATGATGGCTTGCCCCAAACCGCTGATGGAACTGGAACAGAAATTTCTCAATACGCTTGGCGATATCTCTCAGGCCCGCATCAATGCCGATGGCATACTGGTGTTGAGCGGTAAGGACGGCGAGAAAATCAAGGCCACTCGCTAATGTAGCGATACACAAAAAAACCGCGCCCGGTTGGGCGCGGTTTTTTTGTCGATCCGCGTGCGGCCTATAACCGAAAGCGTTCGGCGACGTTTATTTAACCCGTGGATCCAAATCACCGGATTCATAACGCTGGAACATCTTTTCTAAGCTGATCGGTTTGATCTTGTCCGCATAACCCGCCGTACCAAAAGCTTCATAACGGGCCATACAGATATCTCGCATGGCAGTGATGGATTCTTTCAGGTATTTACGTGGATCAAACTCGGCTGGGTTCTGGGCCAGGAAGCGACGGATTGCCCCGGTGGACGCCAACCGCAAGTCGGTATCGATGTTGACCTTACGCACACCGTGCTTGATGCCTTCCTGAATTTCTTCCACCGGCACACCGTAGGTTTCCGGAATTTCACCACCAAATTCATTAATGATCGCCAACCAGTCCTGCGGCACGGAAGAAGAGCCGTGCATCACCAAGTGGGTATCCGGAATGCGTTTATGGATCGCTTTAATCTGCTCGATGGCCAGAATATCCCCGGTGGGTGGGCGAGTGAATTTATAGGCCCCGTGGCTGGTACCGATAGCAATCGCCAGGGCATCCACTTTGGTTTTCTGCACAAAGTCAGCCGCTTCTTCAGGGTCGGTCAGCATCTGCTCGTGGGTTAGCTTGCCGGCCGCACCAATACCGTCTTCTTCACCGGCTTCACCGGTTTCCAAAGAACCCAGACAACCCAGCTCACCCTCAACAGACACACCACAAGCATGCGCCATGTCCACAGTGCGGCGAGTTACCTCCACGTTGTACTCGTAATCGGTGGGGGTTTTGCCATCTTCACCCAAGGACCCATCCATCATCACCGAGGAGAAGCCCAGCTGAATAGAGCGCTGGCAAACAGACGGGCTGGTGCCATGGTCCTGATGCATAACGACAGGAATATGTGGAAACTCTTCGGTGGCCGCCAGAATCAGATGACGCAAGAAAGGCGCACCTGCATATTTGCGGGCTCCAGCAGACGCCTGCACGATCACCGGGGAGTTGGTTTTGTCCGCGGCTTCCATAATGGCGCGCATTTGTTCCACATTGTTCACATTATAAGCCGGTACGCCGTAGCCGAACTCGGCAGCGTGGTCCAGCAGCTGTCGCATGCTTACTAGTGCCATGGTATTTCCCCTTCATTATCCGTTTGCGATGCGCGCGCACCGCCTATGCTTCGTCCATTACAACCCGATGTCAAAAACCAAACGCCTAACGTACGAGTTGTCGTCAGGCCTTCGGCGTCGAGCATTCGGCGTTTTATCAATCCTTCGCCCGTGCCTCAAGCATAGCCACTGCCGGCAGCACCTTACCTTCCACAAACTCCAGGAAGGCACCACCACCGGTAGAGATGTAGCTAACCTTATCGGTAATGCCGTATTTATCCACCGCCGCCAGGGTGTCGCCACCGCCAGCAATGGAGAAAGCATCAGAATCGGCGATGGCCAGGGCCATTTCACGAGTGCCTTCACCAAACTGATCAAATTCAAAAACACCCACCGGACCATTCCAAATAATGGTTTTGGCTTCTTTCATTAGTGCCGCCACGATGTGAGCTGTTTGCGGGCCCACATCCAAAATCATGTCGTCGTCGGCCACGTCTTCCACTTTCTTGGTCGCCGCCTCGGCGGATTCAGAAAAGGCCTTGGCAGTAACCACATCCACCGGAATCGGGATGTGTACCTTCTCGGCAATTTTCTGTGCGGCAGGAATCAGGTCCTTTTCATACAAAGACTTACCCACCGGGTGCCCGGCAGCGGCCAGGAAGGTGTTGGCGATACCGCCACCAACCACCAACTGATCCACTTTATCCGACAACGATTCCAGCACTTCCAGCTTGGTGGACACCTTGGAGCCACCCACAATGGCCACCAAGGGTTTGGCGGGTGCATCCAGCGCCTTACCTAAGGCATCCAGCTCATTGGCCAGCAGCGGGCCGGCACATGCCACAGGCGCAAATTTGCCCACCCCATGGGTGGATGCCTGCGCACGGTGTGCCGTACCAAAGGCATCCATTACATAGATATCACACAGTGCCGCCATTTTTTGTGACAGTGCTTCGTCGTCTTTCTTTTCACCTTGATTGAAGCGAACGTTCTCACACAACACCACCTGACCGTCCGCCACCTCGACGCCGCCCAGCCAATCTTTCACTAGCGGTACATCACGGCCCAGCAGACCTCCCAAATGATCGGCCACCGGCTGCAGAGAAAATTCCTCCGCATACTCACCTTCGGTTGGACGCCCCAGATGAGACATCAGCATCACCTTGGCGCCGGCCTTGAGCGCATGTTCAATGGTCGGCAATGAGGCACGGATGCGCGCATCACTGGTGACCTTGCCATCCTTCACCGGCACGTTCAGGTCTTCACGGATCAGAACGCGTTTGCCTGCCAGATCCAGGTCGGTCATGCGTTTGAAGTTCATTTCGTTCCTACCTCATTAAATTCTGCCAGACGCCATGCTGACGCCAAACGTTTAAGCAACACGTCAGGCGCCCAGCTTAGAGCATCCAGCCTTGTTCAAAGCTAATTCATTCACCCAGTCCAACAATCGGTTGGCATAACCCCATTCGTTGTCGTACCAAGCCACTACTTGCACCATATCGCCCTGCACTCGGGTCTGAGTCACATCAACGATCGCGGACTCTGTACGGTGATTAAAATCCGCGCTGACCAGCGGCGCGTCATTGTAGCCAATCAGGCCCGCCGACACGGTTGCCTGTTGGTGTAGCCACTGATTAAGACTGTCTTCATCCGGTGTCTGTTCCAACCGCAAAGTCAGCTCCACCATAGCCACATTTAGGGTTGGCACTCGAATGGAGTCACCATTGATGCGCCCAGCCAGCGCCGGCAATACTTGTTGTACCGCACCAATGGAACTGCTGGTGGTGGGCACGATGTTCTGTGCTCCGGCCCGCCCCCGGCGCGGGTCCCGATGAACGTGATCCAGCAAGGTCTGATCCGAGGTGTAAGCATGGATTTCTTTCATCAATACCTGCTGAACACCATACTGCTGGTCTAGCCGCTGCAGCAGCGGAGCAATGCAGTGCGTAGTACAAGACGCCGCCGACAGCACCTGGCTGTCGTCACGAACGTCCTCATGATTGACGCCGTACACCACGATTTGATCCGCTTGATCAAACGGCACCGCACCGATAATGACTTTTTTCGCACCGGCTTGTAGGTGACGAGACGCGCCCGCATGGCTGCGAAAATGCCCGGAACACTCCAGCACTAAGTCCACCCCGAGCTCACCCCAAGGCAGCAACTCTGGCTGTGGTTGCTCCAGCAACATGGGCGCCTGTTTGCCAATACGCAGCATCCCATCAATCAACTCAGCCGGCTCCGCCAGCCGCCCGTGGGTGGTGTCGTAACGCGTCAGGTACAACAAATCTTCCGGGCGGCCCTTGTCGTTGATCGCCACCAACGTAAACGGCGCCTGCCAACCTGCGCCTTCGCGCTCGGCCAGAGCACGGACAAAAGAACGCCCAATACGGCCATAGCCATTAATGGCGATGCGCATTAGACAGCGCTCCGCAGCAGCGTCACGTGCCCAGCACCAGGCGTCCGGCGTTTCATTACAACAACGACTCCACTGCTTCCTGTACGGCTTCAGCGGTGATATTGAAGTGCTTGAACAAATCCCCCGCCGGAGCGGAAGCGCCAAAGCTGTTCATGCCAATCACCTTGCCGTCCAGGCCCACAAAGCGGAACCAGTAATCGGCAATGGCGGCTTCTACCGCGACCCGGGCGCGCACGTCGCCTGGCAACACGCTGTCCTGGTACGCCTTGTCCTGGGCCAGAAATTCTTCCACACAGGGCATGGACACCACGCGAATATTCTTACCGGTGAGCGCTCTAGCCGCAATCACCGCCAGCTCCACTTCAGAACCGGTGGCAATGATGATCGCGTCCGGAGTGTCTTCACCCGTTTGCAGCAAGGTGTAGCCACCCTTTTCGATCTCAGCCAGCTGTTCGCTGCCACGCTCCATGCAGGGCAGCCCCTGACGAGAGAAAATCAGCGCAGACGGACCATCCTGACGCAATACAGCCTGCTTCCAGGACACCGCCGACTCCACCGTGTCACAAGGACGCCAGGTGCGCATGTTCGGGGTCAGGCGCAAGTTGGCCAATTGCTCAATGGGCTGGTGAGTTGGGCCATCTTCGCCCAGGCCAATGGAATCGTGGGTATAAACCAAAATGTTCGGCTGGTGCATGATCGCCGCCATGCGCACCGCGTTGCGGGCGTACTCCATAAAGACCAGGAAGGTGCCGCCGTAGGGGCGTAGGCCGCCGTGCAGGCACAGGCCGTTCTGGATGGCGGTCATACCAAATTCGCGCACGCCGTAGTGAATATAGTTGCCGCTGGCATCGTCTGCGGTAACCGATTTGCAGCCTTTCCAAATGGTGTTGTTGGAACCGGCCAGGTCGGCAGAGCCGCCAGCCAATTCTGGCAACAGCGGGCCGAAAGCGTCCAACGTATTCTGGCTGGCCTTGCGGGTCGCCACCTTTTCGCCTTTTTCCTGACACTCACGGATATAGGCATCCGCTTGCTCGGCAAAATCCGCCGGCAGCTCGCTAGCCATGCGGCGCGTAAACTCAGCGGCCAGCTCCGGGTACGCAGCCTGATAAGCATCGAAACGCTGCTGCCACTCACTCTGCGCTTTGGCACCCGCCTCTTTGGCATCCCAGGCACTCTTAATGTCCGCGGGGATCTCGAACGGGCCGTACTCCCAGCCCAGCGCTTTACGGGTCAGAGTGATTTCGTCTTCGCCCAGGGCGGCACCATGGGAATCTTCCTTGCCCTGCTTATTCGGGCTACCGAAACCGATAATGGTTTTGCAGCAGATCAGCGTAGGCTGGGAGGTGTTGGCGCGGGCATTTTCCACCGCCACCATTATTTCTTCCGCGTTGTGGCCGTCGACATTAGGAATCACCTGCCAACCGTAGGCGCGGAAACGCTCTACGGTATCGTCGGTGAACCAGCCTTCCACTTCACCGTCAATGGAAATGCCATTGTCGTCGTAGAAGGCCACCAGTTTACCCAAGCCCAAGGTGCCTGCCAGGGATGCCACTTCGTGGGAGATCCCTTCCATCATGCAGCCATCACCCAGGAAGCAATAGGTGTTGTGATCAACAATGGTGTGCCCATCACGATTGAACTGCCCCGCTAGCATCTTCTCAGCCAGCGCCATGCCTACCGCATTGGCAATCCCCTGCCCCAGCGGGCCAGTGGTGGTTTCGATGCCCGGAGCGTCACCATATTCTGGGTGTCCGGCAGTGGGGCTACCCAACTGGCGAAAGTTTTTGATGTCATCCAGGCTGACACCGTAACCGGTCAAATGCAGAAGGCTGTAAAGCAGCATGGAGCCATGGCCATTGGAGAGCACAAAGCGGTCGCGGTCGGCCCAGGTTGGGTCCGCCGGGTTGTGTCGCATGAAATCGCGCCACAAAACTTCGGCGATATCCGCCATGCCCATGGGCGCACCGGGGTGCCCGGAGTTGGCTTTCTGTACCGCATCCATGCTCAGGGCACGGATAGCGTTGGCGAGTTCACGGCGGGCGGGTGCACTGGACATGCAGGGCTCCAAACTGGCTGGTGGCTGAAAAGGGGCGCTATTGTCCCTCAAGCCGATAACGCCTACAAGCCGCACGCCCCAGAGCTCGCCGCTGCCTAGTTTCTGCATACCGCGTATGGGCCTGTTGCACGCAACGGGTTAAGCTGACAGACAGACCTATATCAATTTATTTTGATTTAGTTTTCAGTTGCGCTAAACTGCGCCACCATGACTGCACTGGCCCCCTCTCCACCGGATGTTACCGACCGCCTGGCAGCCTTTCTCAAGGCCGCTGGTGACCCGCTGCGCCTGCAGGTGCTGCAAGTATTGGGACAGAACAGCTTCGGCGTGCTGGAGCTCTGCGAGATCATGGCCATGAAGCAGTCCGGTATGAGCCACCATCTAAAGGTGCTCACCAACGGCGGGCTGGTGGAAAAACGCCGCGAAGGCAATTCCATTTTTTACCGTCGTCGCCTGCCTCAGCCAGATAATACGGAAGGCGCTCTTCACGGCGCCCTGCTTGAAGAGCTGGACAATGGAGCACTGGATTTCCAAGTGGCTGGGCGACTGGAACAGGTGCAAAGCCAACGAGCGGAACAGAGCCGGGCTTTTTTTGCCCGCCACGGGGAAGCCGGGGACGATAAGCAGGAGCTGATTGCCGACTACTCGCAATACGCCGAACAAGCCTTGGAACTATTGGTGCGTGCGTGCCCCCAAGGCGGCTCGGCTCTGGAGATCGGCCCTGGAGACGGGCGCTTTCTGCAGGAGTTGTCACAACGATTTGATACGGTAACCGGGCTGGACAACGCCGAAGCCATGCTGGCCCGAGCCCGCCAGCAACTGCAGGCGGCAGCACTGAACAATGTGCAACTGATCTGCGGCGAATGGCCTGCCAGCGCGGCAACCTTACCTGCGGCAAACGCGGTGGTACTAAACATGGTGCTGCACCATCTGCCCGCCCCGGCCAGCGCGATCCGCGCCGCCGCGGCACAATTGCAGGCCGGCGGCACTCTGCTGATCACCGACCTGTGTCGGCATGATCAGCACTGGGCCCACGAGGCTTGCGGTGATTTTTGGCTCGGCTTTGATGAAGCCGATCTAGTGGATTGGGCCGGCCGCGCCGGTCTTGAGTTGCAGGAAAGCCAGTTTCTGGCCCTGCGCAATGGTTTTCAGGTGCAGGTAC
>OJGS01000055.1_pt1 | contig 51679 bp, 58 predicted proteins | sample 1594531 | NCBI WGS metagenome assembly OJGS01 (sample SAMN05416816, study PRJEB24817) | seawater metagenome | isolation source: Sea water | place: Canada:Atlantic | collected 2013-07 | reverse complement strand
TCTACACACTGCATATCGTCGGCAGCGTCAGATGTGTATAAGAGACAGGGGTGAAGCGGTCGGGCTGTTCGGGGTGGGCTTATACCCTCGATTACGCCGACACCGTGGGTGCTGACGACACGGTGTTCGAATCGCACGATGCCAAAGTGGTGGTGGCCCGTCCGCACCTTGAACAATTGAGTGGCATCACCGTTGATTTTCAGCGCGACGGTCTGAACGAGCGCTTTGCCTTCATCAACCCCAACGTGAAGGGCACCTGCGGCTGCGGGGAAAGCTTCGCGGTCTGAAGCTGGCGCGACGGCGGCGTCTTCAGGCCTGGCGAGCCGCAATGGCTCGAACGTCCGCCGACCGTCAGCTTTTTCTAGAGATTCAGCGTCTCATCGGCCCGTGTGCCGTGGGTCGCCGGTTATACTTTGGGGCTTTCTTGATCGCGTTCCGCGCTGGCGGGTGCGATCTCCCTACCGTTTATCCCCAAGGAGTGACCCGTGGCTGTTGAACGTACGCTGTCGATTATCAAGCCCGATGCCGTGGCGAAGAATCACATTGGCGAGATCATCGCGCGTTTTGAAAAAGCGGGCCTCAAGCCCGTCGCCAGTCGCCTGATGCATCTGACCGATGCCGAAGCCGGCGGCTTTTATGCCGTTCACGCCGAGCGCCCCTTCTTCAAGGATCTGGTGAGCTTCATGACCAGCGGGCCGGTGTTGGTGTCGGTGCTGGAAGGCGAGAACGCCGTTGCGGCCCATCGCGATCTGATGGGGGCGACCGACCCGAAGAAAGCCGCGCCGGGCACCATCCGTGCCGACTTTGCTGACAGCATCGACGAGAACGCCGTGCACGGATCCGACAGCCTCGAGAACGCAGCCGGCGAAATCGCCTACTTCTTCCGGGCCACCGAACTTTGCCCGCGGACCCGCTAAGGCATTGATCGCACTGCCGCGCGCCATGACCGAACCGACCCCTGCGTTGTCCACGCCAGCGGCTGCCAAGCCGCCGGCGGACGGGCGCCGCAACCTGTTCGGCATGGATCGCGTGCAGTTGCGGGATGCCTTCGAGGCCATGGGCGAAAAGCCGTTCCGAGCCGATCAGGTCATGCAGTGGATTTACCGGCGCGGCATCGGCGACTTTGAGGCCATGTCCAACCTCAGCAAACCCCTGCGTGAGCGTCTGCACGAGCATTTCGTGGTCGGCACGCCCGAAGCGGTGGCCGAACAGGTCTCGCGGGACGGCACCCGCAAATGGGGATTGCGCCTGGCCGGTGGCAACGCCATCGAGACCGTCTTCATCCCCGAGGGCGACAAGGCCGCCATCGAGCACACCGCCGGTCAGCCTCGGTATCGCGGCACACTGTGCGTGTCGTCGCAGGTGGGGTGCGCGCTGGACTGCAGCTTTTGCTCCACCGCACAGCAGGGCTTCAACCGCAACATGACCACGGCCGAGATCATCGCCCAGGTCTGGTTTGCCGGAAAGCAGCTGCACTGTGATTTTCAGAACGAACGCGACATTTCCAACGTCGTGTTCATGGGCATGGGGGAACCGCTGGCCAATTACGGCGCGGTGCTGCCCGCGATCCGCATTCTGCTGGACGACTTCGGCTTTGGCCTGTCGAAGCGCCGTGTCACCGTGTCGACCAGCGGCATGGTGCCGTTCATCGACCGGCTGCGCGAAGATGTGGACACCGCGCTGGCGGTCTCGCTGCACGCCCCCGTGGATGCCTTGCGTGACGAATTGGTGCCCATCAATCGCAAATATCCCATTCGTGAACTGATGGAGGCCTGCCGCCGCTACACCGCCGGCAAGGACCGCAAGTCGCACATCGTCTACGAGTACGTGATGCTCGATGGCGTCAACGACCAGCCGGCGCTGGCCCGCGACCTGGCCAAGCTGCTGGGCAATTTGCCCGCCAAGGTCAACCTGATTCCCTGGAACCCGTTCCCCGGCGCCCCTTACCGGACGTCGCGACCCGAAACGGTCAAGGCCTTTGCCGACATCCTGCGCCAGAAGGGCATCGTCACCACCACCCGCAAGACCCGCGGTGAAGACATTGACGCGGCCTGCGGGCAATTGGTGGGACAGGTGGCGTCCCGGCAAAAGAACCGCCTCCGTGGCATTCCGGTGGTCAGTCGATGACGCCGTGGTGCCTGCGGGTTGCGGGGTTTTGCGCGGTGCTGCTGCTGGTCGCTTGCGCAGGCTCGCCGGCGCTAGAGCCTGAAGCGCGGCGCGACTCGGCCGATATTCACTTCCAGTTGGGTGTCGAGCACCTGCGGCGCAATCAATACGGGCAGGCCGAGTCCAACCTGCGACGCTCGCTTGAACTCAACGACCGCAGTGCCGACACGCATATGGCGATGGGGGTGTTGTTTCAGCAGACCAGCCGTCCGGCGATGGCCGAGCAGTCGTTCCGCAAGGCACTGGCACTGTCACCCGACAATGCCTCGGTGCAGAACAATCTGGGCGTCTTTCTCTGCGAACGCGGCCAGCGGCAGGAAGGCGAACAATTGCTGCTCAAGGCGGCCCGCTCGTCGCGTTATCTGACCCCCGAGGCCGCCTGGACCAATGCGGCGGTCTGTATTCGGCCGCTGGACAGCGCCCGCGCCGAGGGCTATCTGCGGCAGGCGCTGACGGTCAACCCCCTGTTTCCCGACGCCTTGATGCAGATGGCGTCGATCAGCCTGTCGCAGCAGGAATACCTGCGCAGTCGCGGTTTTCTGTCACGGTATGAGTCGATTGGACCGCCCCATCCACAGACCCTGCTGATGCGCAGCCGCGTCGAGCGTGCGCTGGGCGACGTTGCGGCGGCACGCAAGTACCAACAATTGTTGATCACCACATTTCCCGAATCGCCTGAAGCCGAGCAGGCTGCCCAAGAATGACCTCAGATCCCGATCTTTCGCCTGATGAACTTGACCCCGGCGCCTCGGCGCCGGCCAGCCCTCCTTCCGGTCCCGCATCACCGGGCGCGCAGCTCCGCCGTGCGCGCGAGGATGCGCACCTGACCCTTGAAGATTTCGCCGCGCAGACCAAGTTGGCGGTCGCCACCCTGCAAGCGCTGGAGGCCGACGACTTTGCCGCCTTGCTGGAGCCGGTCTACGTCCGCGGCTATTACCGCAAGTGTGCGCGCTTGCTGGGCCTTTCCGAAGAGGGGCTGATCGCGGCCTATAACGCCCGCGTGAAGCAGGCTCAGCCGCAGACCCCGGCGCGCATTCGTCTGTCGGCGGGCAGTGTGGAAAGCCGCAGCGGACTCGGTCGGGTGCTGGGGCTGGTGATCATGGCAATCATCATCGGCTTGCTGGCGTACCTGTGGTTCATGCGATCAACCACCGATCCACTGGCCACGAGTACCGAAGTGCAGCGCGTGCCGGACGTTGCCATCACGACCACGCCGGCCGTCACCGCCATGGCGAGGCCCGCATCCGAGCCCGAGCCCACTGACGCGCCGGATGAGACGACGGCGCCTCCCTCCGCGACGTCCGAGCCCGCCACCGGTGCCGCTGCCGACGCCTTGACCCGCGGTGGGCTGATGCTGAGTTTGCAGTTTCGTGAAACCTCCTGGGTCCGCATCAATGATGCCGAAGGGCGCGCGCTGATGAACGGATTGATGAACGGCGGCACCGCGCAGACCGTGAAGGAGGGCACACCGCCACTGTCCGTGTTTTTCGGCAATGCCCCCGGCGTGGTGCTGGAGTTCAATGGGCAGGCGGTGGACTTGGGCCCTTACACGCAAAGCAACCGCACCGCGCGGCTGACCTTGCCGCTGACGAACTGAGGCGAAGGAGTCCAACCCTATGGTGATGCGCAGCGACCATCAGATTCAGCGCCGCCGCTCGCGCCCGGTGCGCGTGGGGCGCGTCACCGTGGGCGGCGATGCGCCGATCGCGGTGCAGACCATGACCAACACCGACACCGAGGACGTTGCGGCCACCATCGCCCAGGTTCTTTCCGCCCAGAAGGCCGGCGCCGATCTGGTGCGCATTTCGGTGCCCACCCTGGCGGCGGCCAAGGCGTTCGGTGAGATCAAGAAGGCCGTCGGCTATTTCCCGCTGATTGCCGACATTCATTTCAACTACAAATGTGGCCTTGCCGCCGCCGAAGCGGGCGCCGACTGCCTGCGCATCAATCCCGGCAATATCGGCAACGAGCGCAAGGTGGACGAGATCGTCGCCTGCGCCAAGCACCACGGCATTCCCCTGCGCATCGGCGTGAATGCCGGATCGCTGGAGGCCGATCTGCAGGAAAAATACGGTGAGCCCAACTCCGACGCGCTGGTCGAGTCCGCAATGCGGCACATCGACCTGCTGCTGAAGCGGGATTTTCAGGCGTTCAAGGTCAGCCTCAAGGCGTCCGACGTGTTCATGACCGTCGAGGCCTACCGCAAATTGGCGAGCCAGATCGAACAACCGCTGCATCTGGGGATCACCGAGGCCGGCGGGTTGCGGGCCGGGGCGGTCAAGAGCGCCATTGGCCTTGGCATGCTGCTGGCCGAGGGTATTGGCGACACGCTGCGGGTGTCGCTGGCCGCAGACCCCATCGAGGAAGTCAAGGTCGGCTGGGACATTCTCAAGTCACTGCATCTGCGCAACCGGGGCATCAACCTGGTGGCCTGTCCGAGTTGCTCGCGGCAGAACTTCGATGTGGTCAAGGTCGTTGCCGAGCTGGAGAGCCGCTTCGACGACATCGACCAGCCGCTGGATCTGGCAGTCATCGGCTGCGTCGTCAACGGCCCGGGCGAGGCACGCGAGGCCGCCCTGGGCGTGGCCGGCGGTTATCCCAACTCGGTGTACGAGGACGGCAAGATCGCGCACAAGATTCACAACGACCAACTGGTTGACCGTCTGGAAGGGCTGGTGCGCGCCAAGTTGGCGGCCCGCCGCGCGGCGGGCGAGGGATCGGCGTGAAGCTGCAGTCGCTGCGCGGCTTCAATGATGTGTTGCCCGGCGAAACCGCCGTGTGGCAGCACGTGGAGCAGGTGGCCCGCGAAACCTTTGCCGCCTATGCCTATCAGGAAATTCGCACGCCGCTACTGGAACAGACAGCGCTGTTCAAGCGCGCCATCGGCGAGGTGACCGACGTCGTCGAGAAAGAGATGTTCAGCTTCGACGACCGCGAGGGCATGAACCTCAGCCTGCGACCGGAAGGCACGGCCAGTTGCGTGCGCGCCGGCCTTGAGCACGGCCTGCTCCACAACCAGCAGCAGCGGCTCTGGTACGCCGGTCCGATGTTTCGCCACGAACGCCCGCAGGCCGGGCGCTATCGTCAGTTTCACCAGTTGGGTGCCGAAGCCTTCGGCATGGCCGGGCCGGAGATCGACGTCGAGGTCATTGCCCTGTCGGCGCGCCTGCTCAAGCGGCTGGGGCTGCGCGATATCACGCTGGAACTCAACTCGCTGGGCAGCGGCGACAGCCGCGCGCGCTACCGGCAGGCCTTAACCGAATTCCTCGACCGGCACGTCGATGCGCTGGACGACGATTCAAAGCGGCGCCGGCTCAGCAATCCGCTGCGCGTGCTCGACAGCAAGGTGCCGCAGACCCAAGCCATTGTCCGCGACGCACCGAGTCTGCTCGATGCCATGAGCCGTGACGACCGCGCCCACTTTGAGGGCGTGCAGCAGGGCCTCAGTGATCTGGGCATTGCCTGCGTGCTCAATCCGCGTATCGTGCGCGGCCTCGACTATTACAGCCACACCGTGTTCGAGTGGACCACCACCGAGCTGGGCGCGCAGGGCACCGTCTGTGCCGGCGGGCGCTACGACAGCCTGGTGGCGCAACTGGGGGGGCAGACCAGTCCGGCAATCGGCTGGGCGTCGGGCATTGAACGGCTCATCCTGTTGATGAAGGCGCAGGGCCTGAATCTGCCGGATGCCGCACCCGATGTGGTGCTGTGCCCGGCCGATACCGACTCGGCCCGGCCGTTGCATCAAGTCGCGGAACAGCTGCGGGATGCAATGCCCAATGCCCGCATCCAGTTGTCGATAGGCGGCAAGCTCAAGGCGCAGTTGAGCCGCGCCGCACGCAGTGGCGCACGGTTCGCCGTGGTCATGGATGAGGCCGCGCGGCACGACGGCAAGGTTCACGTAAAATCATTTGCTCAAACCGAGGTCGCTGATGAATCAGTGGCGATCGACGGGCTTGCAGTCAAGCTGGCTGCCCGCCTCAACATGGAAGGATAAACACCGTGGCAACGCACTACGACGACGAAGCGCAGGTCGACGCAATCAAAAGCTGGTGGAAGGAAAACTGGCTGGCGCTGGTGGGCGGCCTGGGGCTGGGCCTGGGTGCGATCTTTGGCTGGCAGGCTTACCAGCAGGCCGGTGACAGCCGTGCCGAGCGGGCCTCGCAGATGTATTCCGACCTGCGCAACGCCCAGGCCGATGGCCGCACCGAGGCCGTCACCGAGATTCGCCAAACCCTGGTCAACGACCTCGCCAAAACGCCGTACGCGTCATTGGCGCAGCTGCATTGGGCGGCGCAGCTGGTCAAGGAAGAGCGCCTCGACGAAGCGCGCACCGCACTCGACTGGGTCGTGCAGAACAGCGGTGATGATGGCCTGAAAGCCTTGGCCCGCCTGCGGCTGGCGCGGGTGGATCTGCAAGCCGGCAATGTCGATGCCGCGCTGGCCGCGCTCAGCCCGGTCCCCAACGGGTTCGAGGGCCTGTACCTTGAATTGCGCGGCGACGCCTTGCTGCAGAAGGGCGAACGCGGCAACGCCCGCAGCGCCTACGACGAGGCACTGGCGGCAGCGGCACTCAACGCCCCGTACCGTGGCGAATTGCAACGTAAACGTGACGATCTGAACGAGGCGTCCAGCTCATGACTTGGAAGTTAGCGTGGTCCCTGCCGCTGGTCATCACCCTCGCGGCCTGCACCAGCAAGGGCAAGGTGCGCGAGCCCACGCCGCTGCAACCCCTGTCCGAATCTCAGACCTCGTCCTCGACGCTGTGGTCACGCCACACCTGGTTGGGGCGTGATTATTCGCAGTTGCAGGTCGCCGCCGAGCGTGATGCCGTGTTCGTCTCGGACCGGCACGGTGAGATTCTGGCCCTGGACCCCGAGACCGGCGACCGCATCTGGCAAACGGCGCTGGACGTTCGCGCCAGCGCCGGTCCGGGCGTGCTCGATGCGCTGGTGGTGGTGGGCACGCTGGATGGTGAAGTCATCGCCTTGTCGCGTGCCGACGGTGTTGAGCGCTGGCGCAAGAGCGTCAACAGTGAAGTCATGGCCGTGCCTGTGGGTGCCGGGCAGCTGCTGGTGGTCCGCACCGTGGATGGGCGGACCTATGGCCTGAACGCCGATACCGGCGAAGAGCTTTGGCAGTTCGAACGCACGGTGCCCAACCTCACCCTGCGCGGCTTGTCGGAGCCCACCCTGCTGGGCGGTCGCGTCTTCGTCGGGCTTGACAGCGGTCGCATGGCCAGCCTCGAAGGTCTGACCGGACGCCTGCTCTGGGAACAGCTGATTTCAGCCCCCGCCGGCCGCACCGAGCTGGAGCGCATTGCCGACATCGACGCCCCCATCGCATCGTCGGCCCGCGAGTTGTTCGTGGCCAGCGCCGGCGGTGAGGTGGTCGCCGTTGACGGCGACACCGGGCAGGTTCTCTGGCGGCGCCCGGTGCGCACCACGGCCAGCATGGCGGTGGTGGGTGAACGCTTGATCGTCAGCGACAGCAGTGGCGTGGTCTGGGGGCTGGATACCCGCACCGGCAGCGCCGACTGGAAGCAGGAAGGCCTGCAGTATCGCCGCACCACAGCGCCCACGGTCCAGGGTGACCATGTGGTGGTCGGCGACATGAAAGGCTATCTGCACTGGATCGACCCCGCGACCGGTGCATTTGTGGGCCGCAGCCGTTTCGGCAACTCGGGCTTCCAGGGGGTGTTCGCCACGCTCGACGATCGGCTGGTGGTCCAGCGCGGCGATGGCCGGGTTGGCGTGCTGCAGGTTGAGTAAATCCATGGCCCCGCATGTTTCGGGGGCCGTATTGCCTTATCGGCCGTGGTGCTGCGCACTGCACAACCACGGCCGCGCTTTGAGTCTTGATACGGCACACGGCAAGTCCTGTTCAGGACAGGCTGATCACCGCTGGCTGAGATCAACCTTGTCATTTTTTCTGGTGCCGTGCCCCTCATGACCGACGTTCCGTCGTCCCCGGTCGAATCCGAACTCGCGTTTCGCGAGGTGATCCCGGTTTCGCGCCTGCCCTGTGTGGTGCTTGTCGGGCGCCCCAACGTGGGCAAGTCCACCTTGTTCAACCGCCTGACCGGCACCCGCGCCGCTCTGGTGGCCGACTTCGCCGGCTTGACCCGAGATCGTCAATACGGCACCGGCCGCTTTGAAGACAAGGCATTTGTCGTGGTCGACACCGGCGGGCTGATGCCGGAGTCCAAAGATCCGCTTGCCGCCCTCGCCGAAGCCCAGGCACAGCTCGCACTCAGCGAGGCCGACACGGTACTGTTCATGGTCGACAGCCGTGCCGGGCGGCATCCCAGCGACGAGGCCATTGCGCGGCAGTTGCGCAAGTGCGGCAAGCCGGTGGTGATGGTCGTCAACAAGAGCGAAGGGCAGGCGCCCAGCGTGGCCGGTACCGATTTTTTCTCCCTCGGCATGGGCGAGCCCTGGTCGGTTTCCGCGCAACAGGGCGACGGCGTCACCAAATTGATGCGTCACGTGCTGGTCGATGCGCCCACCTCGCCTGAAGCCAGCGACCTGCCCGAAGATGGGCGCATTCGTGTGGCCATCGTCGGGCGTCCGAATGTGGGCAAATCGACGCTGATCAACCGCTTGCTCGGCGAAGAGCGGGTGGTGGCGGCCGACCAGCCGGGCACCACGCGCGACGCCATCGAAGTGCCGTTTGAAAGCGAGGGGCGGGTGTTCACCCTCATCGATACGGCGGGTGTTCGCCGGCGCGCGCGCGTCAGCGAAACCATCGAGAAATTTTCCATCGTCAAAACGCTGGAAGCCATCGAGAACGCCCATGTGGTGATCGCGGTGGTCGACGCGCATTCCGACATCGGCGAGCAGGATGCACGGTTGATCGGCCTCATCGCCCAGCGCGGACGCGCCATCGTGCTGGCGGTCAACAAGTGGGACGGGCTGGCGCAGGACGAGCGCGAGCAAGTGCGGTATCAGGCCGAGCTCAAGCTGCCGTTTCTCGACTATGCGCCGCTGCATTTCATCTCGGCACGTCACGGCTCCGGCGTCGGCGTGCTGATGCGCGACGTCATCGATGCGGCCGATGCCACCCTTCGTGACCTGCCCACGCCAGCGCTCAACCGAGAACTTGAAGCGGCCGTGGCCAAGCATGCGCCGCCCGCCGTGGTGGGCCGTCGCATCAAGCTGCGGTATGCGCACCAGGGCGGCCGCAACCCGATTCGCATCATCGTGCACGGCAACCAGACCGAACGCCTGCCACTTTCGTACAAGCGCTACCTCGCCAATCACTTTCGGGATGCGCTTGCACTCAAGGGCGTGCCGCTGATCCTGGAATTCAAGACCGGCGACAACCCGTACAAGCACAAGAAGAACGAACTCACCGGGCGCCAGATCAAGAAGAAGAAGCGGCTGATCGAGCGGGCGAAACGAGGGCGGCGGTAACCTGCGGGGCCGGGCCACAGTCGGGGAGCCGCACCCGTCGGGCCTTGAGCAGCCGTCCGATCACCCCGCTCGACCTGCACCGCCTCGATCTTCACGAGCCGGAGGCGCGCAAACGTTGCTCAAGATCGTCAAGGCCGACCCGCGCGCAGGCGGGACAAGGGGCGGGCACGACAAAAATCAGATCATGTTCAGTATGACGGCGTATCGTGCACACGCTTTCCGATGCCGTTTCGGAAGCTTGGGTAGCACGACAAACATCATATGGAGCGCACTGTGATTATTCGTAACGTACTGATTACGCTTGTGTTGAGCTTGGGGCTGGGCGTTGCGGCGTGCCAGAAGTCGGAAGAAACGACAATGGAGAAAGCAGCCGACGCGGTCGGTGATGCCACCGACACCCGTGAGAACGAAGAACTGAAGGATGCCGGTGAAGACGCCGCAGACGCGATGGAAAACGTTGGCGACGCGGTTGAAGACGCCGCCGACGGGAAGTAACTGCCCGGTGGCATCCGCGTAATGAAACCCGGGCCATGCCCGGGTTTTTTACTGAGTGCGCCCGGCAGGGCGCACCTACTTGGGGGTGGAAGTCTCCTACGGGCCCGGCAAGGGGAATCGTTAGCCGAACGCAAGGGTGGATCGTGTCCCGAGACGTGGTGTAGCTCTTTGGCCTGACGGTGGGATATTGGCTGGTCTGGGTTTCGGCCTTTAGCCTGCCACAGCCGGCAGAGTCATGGCAGGGGGTTCAAGGATTTCCGTCATCGTCTCGCGGGTCATGTAGCGGGCGCGCTGCACCGCCCATTCGTCGTTCTGCTCGAGCAGCATGGCGCCGACCAGTCGAGTGATCGCGGCCTCATTCGGGAAGATGCCGACGACGTCGGTGCGTCTCTTGATCTCGCCGTTGAGCCGTTCCAGCGGGTTGGTACTGTGCAGCTTCACGCGATGCGTGGCCGGGAAGCTCCTGTACGCCAGCACGTCGGGTTCAGCTTGGTCCATGAGCGCCGCCAGCTTGGGCACGCTGCTGCTCAGCTGATCGGCGACGTGGCGCCACTGCAGGCGTGCGGCTTGAGGGTCGTTTTGTGCGAAGGCCGTGGCGATGAAGGCGCGACCAAGGGCGATGCCGTGCCGACCAGCGCCTAGTTCATCGCGTCCAACAAAGCGTTAGGAGATGCCGGACGCGGTGTGCTATGGGGTGAAGCGCACGTCGAGGTTGCGCTGCAGCAGAAGGAGGCGCAGGTCGAATTCAACCTGATGATAATTGGGCTGAATGTGGCGGCAGAGCTGGTAGAACGCCTTGTTGTGCTCGCGTTCGCGCAGGTGGGCGAGTTCGTGCGCCACGACCATTTCGAGAAACGCGGGCGCCGCATCCTTGAACAGGCCGGCAATGCGGATTTCGGCCTTGGCCTTGAGGCGGGTACCCTGAACCCGTGAGATGGCGGTGTGCAGGCCCAGCACTTTGTGCATCACGTCCAGCTTGGCGTGCCAGACAACCTTATGCACCGGCGGCGCGGTTTTCAGGTACTGCTGCTTGAGTGACTGGACGTAGTCGTACAGCGCCGCATCGGTTTGGATGTCGTGACGGTCCGGATATTTCTGCGCCAGATAGGGTGCCAGCCGGTTGTCCTGAACCAGGGTCTGCACCTGGGCCTGGGTGTCGGGAGGATAGGCGCCGATGAAGCGCCGGATGGCGACAGCGGGGTCGCTCACGATGCGTCGCTGGCGATGACGAGAATGCTCATGTCGTCACAGGTGACGGTCTGACCGGAGCGGATTTTCGCGGTCTTGCGGCGTTCGGGCTGGCCATCGACCTGCACACGTCCTTCGGCCACCATCGCTTTGCCGGCGCCCCCGCTGTCGCAGAGCCCGACGAGTTTCAGCAACTGGTTGACCTCGATGGTTTCGGCTTCGAGGGTGAACGTGACGTCGGCCATGGTGGGTCGCACAGGAATGTGCCGTTAGCCTAACCCGGCCGCGCGCGGCGATCGATGGTCTGCCCCCGGGGCGGGTACCATCACCGCCCCATGGATGCCCCGATCAGCCCCCTGCTCACCCTGCCCGTGCACCTCGCGCTGATGGATGCACGCGCGGCAGGCGCCGAGCGCCTGATCTGCTCACTGGACCTGGATCGGACCCAGACCGAGGTCAGTATCTCGGCGACGGACTGGCGCTGGCAGGGCGTAGCCTTTCCCTACATGGACGAGTGCAGGGAGCGGACGATCTATCACGCCTCAGAGGGCCGTTTCGTGCCGGTTTCGCGCTTCAGCGACGGCTTGATCAAGTTGGTGCCCACCGAATGGGGCGCGCCCACGTTCGAGATTGATGGCATCAAGATGCTGCCCACGGCGCGGGTGTCGCCCTATGCCGACGCGCAGCGCAAGGTCGGGCTGATCGAGCCGCGCGGCAAGATCGTGCTCGACACCTGCGGCGGTCTGGGCTACTTCGCCGCCTGGTGTCTGCAGGGCGGCGCGCGGCGGGTGCTGTCGTTCGAAAAGAATGCCGATGTGATCTGGCTGCGCAGCCTCAACCCTTGGTCGCAGAGGCCCGCGGCGGACGAGGGCGTGCTGCGCCTCACGCACGGCGATGTGACCGAGCACATTCTGCAATTGGCTGACGCGTCGGTCGATGCGGTGCTGCACGATCCGCCGCGCTTCGGCATTGCGGGCGAGCTGTATTCGCAGGTTTTCTACGCGCAACTGGCGCGGGTCATCCGGCCGCGCGGCCGACTGTTCCACTACACCGGCGCGCCCAACAGGCTCACCAGTGGCCGCGACGTGCGCAAGGAGGTGGCGACGCGGCTGCAACGTGCCGGGTTTGCCACCGAGTTCAACGGTGACGGCGTGCTGGCAGTACGCAGGCGGTAGCGCAACCGAATCGCCGACCGCCAGCCCGGCTGCCGCTTCATTCGCTCAGTGGGTCACGACCCACTGTGGGTTGAGCCCGCTGGACACCAGGCGTTGCCTCGCCGCCTCGCCTTCGGCCTTGCTGCTGAACGGGCCAATCACCACCCGGTGCCAGCGCTGATCGCCCCGCATCAGTTCGTGGATGGACACCGGCCGGATCGCCGAGCGCATCAAGGTCTCGTACAGCGCCGTAGCATTGGCGGCCAAGGTGAAGGCGCCGGCCTGCCAGTACCCGGCGGGTGCGCCGTTGGCGGCAAGCGTGGGGGTACTGTCGGGCGACGCCGACATTGAGGCGCGTATCGTCGGGGTGGGCGCCGGGGCGGCGTTCGCAACGGCGATGTTCGCGGCGCCAGGCAGCACCGCTTCGACCCGGACCTGCGCCGAACCGTGCTTCAACATGCCCAGCCGCGCTGCGGCCGCATACGAAAGGTCGATGATGCGGCCTTCGTGGAAAGGGCCGCGATCATTGATGCGAACGACCACCGATTTTCCGTTCTCGAGGTGGGTCACCCGCACGTAGCTGGGAATCGGCAGCGTCTTGTGCGCACCGGTCATGGCGAACATGTCGTAGGTCTCACCGTTGGCGGTCAGGTGGCCATGAAATTTCTTGCCGTACCACGACGCCCAGCCCTCCTCGCGATAGCCGTGAGACTCGTCCTTGACGGCGTAGGTTTCGCCAAAGACGGTGTACAGCGGTCCATTCCCGCCGCGTGAGCGGGGCTCGTGAATGGGGATGGCGTCAGGAATCATCATGATGTTGGCCGGCACCTCGTCATCGTCCGGACCCATGTCCTGATCCAGCGTGTAACGGCCCCGCGACGAGGCGGGCGGCTCGTGGCGCGTGTTGCTGGCGCGATGCACCGGACGCACGACCGCGACGGGCTGGCTTTCAGGCGACGGCCGGGGCGGGTTTCGGGCCTCCTGCCAGCTGCAGCCCGCCAGGCCGCAGAGGAGCGACACGACCGCAAGCCGAACTGGCCTCATGGAGCGGCGTACGCCTCGGCGGTGATGGCGGCGGCCAACCGGGCCACGGCCATGGCATAGAACACGCGCGGGTTGTACGTCATCACGGCATAGAAATTGTGGAGTGCGATCCAGACTTCGTCACTGCCGTCATCCAGCGGCAGCTTGAGAATGCCTACGGGGAAATCGGCTGGCAAGGTCACTTCCGAGGCGATGCCCAGGTCGGCCAGGTCGGCAAACCTGAGGTCGGGCTGACGTTGGTTCACCGCCAAGTCCTGCGGCAGGGCGCGGGTGGCAGTGGCGCGCACCAGCAGCGGCTCGCCACGCCGCCATGCCAGTGCGGGGCGGTAGTCAACGAAGTAACGGCCAATGGAGCCGATCGCGTCCGGGAGTTGCCACAGGTCGGTGTCGCCATCCCGGTCGAAATCGACGGCCAGGCGGCGGTAGTTGCTGGGCATGAACTGGGCGGCGCCCATGGCGCCGGCATAGGAGCCTTTGGGCGCGCGCGGGTCCCAGCCTTTTTCTTGAGACAAGACCAGAAAGGCAATCAGCTCGCTGCGGAAAAACGCGGTGCGGGTGGGGTGATCCAGCCCCTGGGTGGCCAGGGCGTCGAGCACGCGCACGTTGCCGGTGATGTTGCCGTAGCGGGTTTCGATGCCCAGCACCGCGGCGACGATCGACGGCGGCACGCCGTACGCCTGCTCCACGTCGGCCAGCGCCCGGGCATTGCGCTGCAGCAGCCGGGCGCCGTCACGGATGCGCGCAGTGTCGATGCGGCGCGCGTACTGCGTCCAGGTTTCGGTGCGCTCCGGGGCGGTCTGCTCCTGCTTGATCAATTGCGGCAGGGTCTTGGCATCGGCTAGGGCGTTGCGCGCCCAGGCCAGCTGCTCGCGCGAAAAGCCGTGTTCCTGCTGCAGTGCCGTGTAGACCTTGCGGGCATCCGGGTGGTCGGCGTACTGGGCTGCGGCCACCGGGGCGAAGAGGAGGCAGGAGATACCGATGAGGAGCGGCCGGACGTACACGTTCAATTTGCCAGTAGTTTGCGATTGGTTTGTATCGACATGAGCATTCCAAAGCCGACCAGCAAGCTGACCGCCGAGGTGCCGCCATAGCTGATCAGGGGCAAGGGCACGCCCACCACGGGCAGCACCCCGATGACCATGCCGATGTTGATGAAAACATACACGAAGAACTTGAGCGTCAATGCCGCGGCCAACAGTCGTTGGAACGTGTCCTGCGCCCGCAATGCAATCAGCAGGCCGCGCGCGACGATGGCCAGGTAGACCAGCAGCAGTAGGACCACGCCGATCAGCCCCAGTTCTTCGGCAATGACGGCGAAGATGAAGTCGGTGTTGGCTTCGGGCAGAAAGTCGAGCTTGGCCTGGGTGCCCTCCAGCCAGCCCTTGCCGAAGGTGCCCCCCGAGCCGATGGCGATTTTTGACTGGGTGATGTGATAGCCGGCCCCCAGCGGATCGCGCTCTGGGTTGAACAGGGTGAGGATGCGACCGCGCTGGTAGTCGTGCAGGCGCATCCACAAAAACGGTGCCGTTGCCGCCACGGCGGCGATGGCGCCCAAGATCCAGCGCCAGCGCAGCCCGGCGAAGAACAGCGCGAAGCCACCGGCCGCCACCACCAGCAGGCTGGTGCCGAGGTCGGGCTGCACCATCACCAGCCCGGTGGGCACGGCGATCAGGACGATCGACACCAGCATGCTGCCAATCTGCGGCGGCAGGGTGCGCTGATGCAGGTAGGCCGCGATGGCCAGCGGCATGGCGAGCTTCATCAGCTCGGACGGCTGAAACCGCATGACGCCGAAGTCGAGCCAGCGCTGTGCCCCCTTGGCCGAGTCGCCCAGCAGCAGCACCAGAACCAGCATCAGCACCGTGCCGCCGTACAGCCATCCCGCGCCGCTTCGGTACCACTCGGGCGGTGCCTGGGCGACGAGAAACATCAACACGAACCCCAGCCCCAGGCGTTTGGCCTGCGCGCTCACCGCACCGAGGTCGTGCCCGGACGCCGAGTACAGCATCACCATGCCAAAGCCGCTAAGGATCAGCAGCAGCGACAGCGTCCACGAGTCGATGTGCCAGCGCTCGAACCAGTCCGAAATGGTCGGGTTGCCACGCTGGCCCCCGACGTCGATCAGCGTCATCAGGGCGCCCCGCTCACTTTGCGCACATCACCGGAGTACGGCGCGATGACCGGTGCCGGCACGTCGTACTGCACCTCGCCCAGCAGGTATTGATCCATGACCTTGCGCGCCACCGGGGCGGCGACCGCGCTGCCGCTGCCGGCGTGCTCGGCCAGCACCGCGACGGCGATCTGCGGGTCGTCAGCCGGGGCAAAGGCGATGAACAGCGCGTGGTCGCGCAGCCTCACCGGGGTGTTTTCCAGCGTGCGGGCCACCTTGTCGTCCTGTGAGAGCGAGGCCACCTGGGCCGTGCCGGTTTTTGCGGCGATGAGATACGGCGCGTTCTGGCCGATCCTGAGCGCGGTGCCGCCCTGTTGGTGGGCGGTGTCGATCATCGCCTGAATCACCGCCGACCAATGATCGGGGTTGCGCAGAATGATGGGCGGCAAGGCCTCCGGCGTGTGCGAGACGCGTTGCTGGCTGACCGGGTCCACCGACTCGCGCAGCAGATGTGGCGGGTAACCACCGCCACGCATGGCCAGGCGCGCCGCCATCTGCGCCATCTGCAACGGTGTGGCCAGGGTGTAGCCCTGGCCGATGCCGACGATCAGAGTCTCGCCCGGGTACCAGGCTTCGCCGCGGGTACGCCGTTTCCAGGCGCGCGACGGCATCAGGCCCGTGCTTTCAAGCGGCAGGTCGATGCCGGTGATGCTGCCCAGCCCGAACTGGTGCATCGATTCGTGCATCAGGTCGATGCCGAGGTTGAGTGCCAACTGATAGAAGTAGATGTCGCAGCTCTGCATGACACCCGACACCATGTCCATCCAGCCGTGGCCGCGCCGGCGCCAGCAGCGGAACAGGCGGGTCGAGCCGGGCAGCTGCATGTGGCCGGGACAAAATTCGCGATGCTCGGGGTCGACCACCCCGTGTTCAAGCCCCGCGACGGCCATCGCCGGTTTGAGGGTCGAGCCCGGCGGATACTGGCCTTGCAGGGCGCGGTTGAACAGGGGGCGATTGCGGTCCTGCAGCAGGTTGCGATAACTGACGGCGTCGATGCCTTCGACGAACCGGTGAGGTTCGTAGCCGGGCTTGCTCACCAGCGCAATGATTTCGCCGCTGCGGGGGTCGATGGCCACCACGGCGCCGTTGAGTTCGCCCAGCGCTGCCTGGGCGACGGCCTGGACGTCCGAGTCCAGCGTCAGGTGCAGGTTCTGCCCCGCCTGGCCGGGCCGGTGTTCGATCTCGCGCAAGGGGCGTCCGAAGGCATTGGCTTCGATGATGCGCGCGCCGGGCATGCCTCGCAGGCGATCTTCGTAGAAGCGCTCCAGGCCGGTCTTGCCGATCTGCCCCAGCCCCTGATAACTGGCGGCATCGATACGCTGAAGGTCGTCTTCGGTGATGCCGCTGACGTAGCCCACCACATGGGCGCCTTCCGAGGCCAGCGGATAGTTGCGGGTGAGGCCGGCCGTCACCTCGGCACCGCGCAGGTCGTGGCGGTTGACCTCGAGCAGGGCCACCTCCTCCATGTTCAGGTGGGTGCGCAACGGCACCCCGCGGTAGCGCGGCGTGCGGTTGACGCGGTCATTGAAGCGCTTGAGGTCTGACTCGGTGAGTTCGATCAGGCCGCCGATCTGCCCCAGCAGTGCCGGCATGTCGTCGACCTGCTCGGGGGTGATCTCAAGCCCGAACGCCGGCCGGTTCTCGGCCAGCACCACGCCATTGCGGTCATAAATGAGGCCGCGCACCGGCGGCACCGGGACCACCCGCAGCCGATTGTCGTTGGCACGCGTGGTGTAGTACTCGTGGCCCTGAATCTGCAGCGACGACAGGCGATAGAGCAGCAGGCCGGTCATCAGCAGGCAGAGCACGGCGCCCACTGCGACGCGGGCGGCAAACAGGGTCTTTTCCCGCTGCAGGTTCTTGATCGATTCGCGACGCGCCATGGTGGGAGTGTGCCCCGAACTCGGGCTTTCAATCCTCCCTTTTGCTTCGCTGTATGCCTTTCAGCAGGTTGTAGGCCAGCGGCCAGATCAGGGTGGTGGCGATGATCGGCATCCACCGCAGCGTGGGGTCGGCACTGCGGCTGGTGAGTCCGTCGAGCCAGAACAGCACGAAGACGTACAGTGCCCACAGTGGCGCCAGCGCGAACATTACTTGCCAGGTGTCGAGCAGCACGAACAGCGTGCGCAGGCGGGCGATCAGGTACACCACCACCACATTGGCCAGGGCGTGCTGCCCCAGCGCGGTGCCGAAGACCACATCCAGCGCCAGGCCGGCGAGCACGCTGATCACCAGCAAGGCCCCGCCGGGCTGCGTCAGCGCGAAGTAGGAGAGCACCATCGGCACCCAGTAGGGGCGGGATGAACGCATCCAGTCGGGCAAGGCCAGCAGTTGCAGCAGCAAGGCCAGTGTGGCGCTGACCACCAGCAGCAGTACCCCTGCGCGGCCGCCTCTCAAGGCCGTTTCTCGGCGGCGGTCGGGGCGGCGGTTGGCGTCGGGCTTGCAGAAGGCGCGGGTGTCGGGCTGGCCGGCGGCGCGTCGGCCGCCTCGACCGCGGCATCTTCGGACTCGATGTTGTCCAGACTTTCGGCCCACACCAGCAGCGCTTGGCGGCCCTGATTCAACTGGGCGCTGGGGTGGGCGCGCGCTTCCAGAAAGTGGGCGCCCGGAGTATTGCGCAGACTGTGCACGCGGCCCACCGGGTATCCGGGTGGAAAACGGCCGCCCAGGGGCGACGACACCAGCAGATCACCCTCGCGAATGTCGACGTTGGTGGGCAGAAACGGCAGTCGCAGCCCGGCGCCGTCGCCACTGCCCACGGCAATGGTCTGCAGGCCTGTGCGGTTCACTTCAACCGGAATGCCATGATCCGGATCGGTGATCAGGATGGCGCGCGAGTGCCGGTACGACACCTCCAGCACCTGGCCCAGCACGCCGTACGCATCAATCAGCGCCTGGCCGCGGTAGACGCCTTCGCGACGCCCCTTGTTGAGCGTGATCTGGTGGCGGTAAGGGTCCTGGTTGATGTCGATGATCTCGGCGATCAGCACTTTTTCTTCCAGCGCTTCGCTGGACGCCAGCAACACCCGCAGCCGTTCGTTCTCGGCCTCGATGGACTCCAGACGTTGCAGGCGCGCCTGCAGCCTGAGCAGGGTGCTCTGCAGCTCGTGGTTCTCGGCTTCGAGCGACTCGCGACTTTGCAGGCGTTCGGCGACGAAGCCGGCGCGCACCGGGGTCTGCGCCACCCACACCAGAGGCGCCAGCGCAGTGGCCACGCCCTCGCGCACGGTGATCAGGTGATCGCCCTGATGGTCGGCGAACACCAGCCCCATCGACAGCAGCATCAGCAGCAGCGTGGGCAGGCCCAAGCCACCGACGCGGACTTGTCCGGAGTCGGGATCGACGTAGTTACCGTGCATGCGGGGAGACGCGTGCGCACGGGGCGGTGGACGGATTCATGCCCATCGCGCGCGCCAGGCCTTCAGTCGAAGCTGTAGAAATCGCCCTGACGATCGAGCATGTTGAGCACCATACCGCCGCCGCGGGCGACGCAGGTCAGGGGGTCTTCGGCAATGATCACCGGCAGGCCGGTTTCTTCACTGATCAGCTTGTCAAGGTCGCGCAGCAGGGCACCGCCGCCGGTGAGCACGATGCCGCGCTCGGCGACGTCGGACCCCAGTTCGGGCGGGGTGCGCTCCAGCGCCTGCTTGACCGCCTTGACGATGCCGGCCAGCGGTTCCTGCAATGCGTCGAGAATCTCGTTGGAATTCATCGTGAAGTTGCGCGGCACACCCGCCGCGAGGTGACGGCCCACCACATCGATTTCGGTCACTTCGTGACCGGGGAAGGCGGTGCCGATTTCCTGCTTGATGCGCTCGGCCGTGGCTTCACCGATCAGCATGTTGTACTGGCGGCGCACGTAACTGACGATGGCTTCGTCGAACTTGTCGCCGCCGATGCGTACGCTTTCGGCATAAACGATGCCGTTGAGCGAGATCACCGCCACTTCGGAGGTGCCGCCGCCAATGTCGACCACCATCGAGCCGCGTGCCTCCCCAACCGGAATGCCGGCGCCGAGCGCCGCGGCGATGGGTTCTTCGATGACATAAACCTTGCGGGCGCCGGCGTTCTCCACCGACTCACGAATCGCGCGACGCTCCACCTGGGTACTGCCGTAGGGCACACAGACCACCACGCGGGTGATCGGGCGCATCAGGCGGCCTTTCTGCACCTTGCGGATGAAGTACTGCAACATCTTCTCGGTGACGGTGTAGTCGGCGATCACGCCATCGCGCATCGGGCGGATGGTGGAGATGTTGGTGGGGGTGCGGCCGAGCATCTGCTTGGCATCGATGCCCACGGCCTCGATTTTCTTGTGGCCTTTGGAGTCGAGCCGGATGGCGACCACCGAAGGTTCGTTCAGGACGATGCCTTCATCTCGGACATAGACAAGAGTGTTGGCGGTGCCGAGGTCAATGGACAGGTCATTGACGAACAGGCGACGGACGGCGTCGATCATCGAAGGCGTTATTCGTTTAGTTGCAGCGTGAAGAGGCGGGCATCAAGGCAATCCAGTGCCCGAGAAGGCAACGCGCAGCATACAATGGCGCGGCGCAGCCATCATAGACCAAAGCAGGCTGACTTACGCCGCCCCAGACCCATCACCGTGTTGCCATGACCCTAACGCCAGACCAGATTCAACAGGTCGCGCACCTCGCGCGGCTGGACCTCGACCCCGACCGGGTGGCGATCTACGCCCAGCAATTGACCAACATTCTCGACATGGTGGGCCAGTTGTCCGGCGCCAGCACCGAAGCTGTGCTGCCCATGGCCCACCCGCTGGACATGCACCAGCGCCTGCGCCCCGATGTGGTCACCGAGCCGAACCAGCGCGAGGCGTTCCAGGCGCACGCGCCGGCCGTTCAGGATGGCCTTTACCGGGTGCCGAAGGTCATCGAATAACCGTGACCCGCCATCAGGGCCCGCAGACCCGATGGCCGCGCCCCGACAGGGGGGTCACCCCTCACGAATCAAGAGAGCACATGCACACCTCAAGCCTCAAGAAGCTCAGCGAAGGTCTGCGCACCCGGCAGTTCAGCTCGCGTGAGCTGACCCAGCATTTCCTGGCGCGCATCGACAGGCTGGACCCGCAGATCAACAGTTTCATCACCGTGACCGCCGAGCGGGCACTGTCCCAGGCCGATGCCGCCGACCGGCGCATCGCCGAAGGCACCGCCACCGCCTTGACCGGCATCCCGATCGCGCAAAAGGACCTGTTCTGTACCGAAGGCGTGCGCACCAGCTGTGCCAGCCGCATGCTCGACCGCTTCATCGCGCCCTATGACGCGACCGTGGTCAAAAAGCTGCACGCCGAGGCCGGCATGGTGATGCTGGGCAAATGCAACATGGACGAGTTCGCCATGGGCTCGTCCAACGAAACCTCGTGGTACGGCCCGGTGAAGAACCCCTGGGACCTGGACCGCGTGCCCGGCGGCTCGTCCGGCGGCAGTGTGGCGGCGGTGGCCGCCGGCCTTGCACCCGTGGCCACCGCCACCGACACCGGGGGCTCGATTCGCCAGCCGGCGGCGTTGACCAACCTGACCGGCATCAAGCCCACCTACGGCCGCGTGTCGCGGTTCGGAATGATCGCGTTCGCCTCCAGTCTTGATCAGGGCGGGGTGGTGGCGCGCTCGGCAGAAGATGCCGCCTACGTGCTGCAGGCCATGAGCGGCTTCGACCCGCTGGATTCCACCAGCGCCGATCGCCCCGTGGATGACCTGCTGGCAGGGCTGCAGCATCCCGTCAGCGGCCTGAAGATCGGTCTGCCGGCCGAGTTCTTCGGCGATGGCATGGCCGCCGGCGTGCACACCGTCATCGAGGCGGCCATCAAGACCCTCGAAGGTCTGGGCGCCCGCTGCGTGCCGGTGCAACTGCCGAATGCGCCGCTGTCGGTCCCCACCTACTACGTGGTGGCCCCGGCGGAAGCCAGTTCCAACCTGTCGCGTTACGACGGCGTGCGCTTCGGCCACCGTGCTGAAGGCGTTAAAAATCTCGAAGAGTTGTATAAAAAGTCACGCGGCGAAGGTTTCGGTGCCGAGGTGCAGCGGCGCATCATGATCGGCACATATGTGCTCAGCCACGGTTATTACGACGCCTACTATCTGCAGGCGCAGAAGGTTCGGCGGCTGATCTCGCAGGACTTCAGGCAGGCCTTCGAGCAGGTCGACCTGATTCTGGCGCCAACCACCACCGACGTGGCGTTCCGCTTCGGCGAGAAAACCGACGATCCGGTGGCGATGTACTTGAACGACGTCTACACCATCGCCGCCAATCTGGCGGGCATTCCCGCCATGAGCCTGCCGGCGGGATTCGTCGACGGCCTGCCGGTCGGCCTGCAGTTGATGGGCAATTATTTCAGCGAGGCGCGGTTGCTGGGCGTTGCCCATCAGTATCAGCAGGTCACCGCCTGGCACACGCAGATGCCCAAGGGGTTCAACTAATGGCGCAGCACGAATGGGAAGCAGTGATCGGGCTGGAAGTGCACTGCCAGCTCTCCACCAGGACCAAGATTTTTTCTGGCGCCAACACCGCCTACGGCGCCGAACCCAACACCCAGGCCGATGCCGTGACCCTGGGCCTGCCGGGCGTGTTGCCGGTGCTGAACGGCGCCGCACTGGAAATGGCCATCAAGTTCGGCCTGTCGGTGGACGCCCGGATCGCCCGCCGCAGCGTGTTCGCGCGCAAGCATTATTTCTACCCCGACCTGCCCAAGGGCTACCAGATCTCGCAGTACGAACTGCCCATCGTCGAACACGGCCATCTCGACATCGAGGTGGGCGGCGTGACCAAGCGCATCGGCATCACCCGTGCCCACATGGAAGAAGACGCCGGCAAGTCGCTGCACGAGAACTTTGTCGGTGAAACCGGCATCGACCTCAACCGCGCAGGAACGCCCCTGATCGAGATCGTCTCGGAGCCGGACATCCGCTCCTCCGACGAGGCCGTGGCCTACCTGAAAAAACTGCACCAGATCGTCGTGTATCTGGGCATCTGCGACGGCAACATGCAGGAAGGCTCGTTCCGCTGCGACGCCAACGTGTCGGTGCGCCGCAAGGGCACCGAAAAGTTCGGCACCCGCACCGAAACCAAGAACATCAACTCGTTTCGCTACGTGCACGCGGCCATCGATTACGAAATTGAGCGCCAGATCGACGTGATCGAAGGGGGCGGCAAGATCATCCAGGAAACCCGCCTCTATAACCCTGGCACCGGCGAGACCCGCAGCATGCGCGTCAAGGAAGATGCCAACGATTACCGGTACTTCCCCGACCCAGACCTGCTGCCGGTGATCGTCACAGACGACGAGATCGAGCGCATCCGCGCCACCCTGCCGGAACTGCCCGAGGCCAAGCGCGACCGCTTCGTCGCCCAGTACGGCCTGCCGGCCTACGACGCTGCGGTGCTCACCGGTGAAGGCCCGCTGGCCGACTACTACGAGACCGTGGTGCAAGACTCGGGTGCCGACCCCAAGCTCTGCGCCAACTGGATCATCACCGACCTGCTGGGCGGCTTGAACAAGGCCGGTCACGGCATACAGGACAGCGTCATCACCGCGCCCATGATGGCCGGCCTGATGAAGCGCATGGCCGACAACACCCTGTCGGGCAAGCTGGCCAAGGAGGTGTTCGAGGCCATGTCGGACGGTGAGGGCGATGCCGATGCCATCATCGACAGGAAGGGCCTGCGGCAGATCACCGATGACGGGGCGATTCTGGCCGTCATCCAACAGGTGATGGACGCCAATCCCGGACAGCTCGCCCAGTACCGCGAGGGCAAGGACAAGCTGTTCGGCTTTTTTGTCGGGCAGGTGATGAAGGCAAGCCAGGGCAAGGCCAACCCCGATGCCGTGAATCGTTTGCTCAAGACGGCGCTGGCGGGCGAATGAATCAACTGTTGCCGTTTCTGATTCCGGGTCGCGGCGCGCGCGGCTACTGGGTGCAGATCACCGAAGGGCTTGAGACCATGTTCGGCTGGCGCGATTACCCGGCCGATGTCGCCCAGCAACTCGGCGAAGCGCTGGCGGCGGCGCCCCTGCTGGCGGCCGACATGACCCAAGCGGGGCGGTTCAATCTGCAGTTTCAGGGTGAAGGCCCGCTCAAACTTCTGGTGACCCAGATCGACGCGCAATTGCGCCTGCGCGGCATGGCCAAGCACGCGCCGGATGCGGCGGGTGATTTTCAGGCCTTGATGAAAGGCGGGCTGCTGGCCGCGATGATCGAGCCCGAGGGCGATGGCGAGCGCTATCAGGCCATGGTCGAAGTCGTGGGCCTGGCACTGTCTGAAGCCCTGCAAATCTACTTCGGCCGCTCCGAGCAGCTACAAACCCTGATCCGCCTCTCGGCCTCCGAAGGCAAACTGGCGGGATTACTGGTGCAGCGGCTGCCTGGGGGCGAAGGCTCGCGCAGTGCGAGGGCCGCCGGCGCCCGCAGCGCAGCCCAACCCCGGGCCTTGGATGGCGAGTCCGGGGGCGAGCACGTGGACCCAGATCACGCTGCGGCGGGCTCAGGCGATGTCGACAACGACAACTGGGAACACGTCTACACCCTGATGCGCACGGTCACGCCCGATGATCTTCAGAAATGGAGCGGCGAAGAACTGCTGAACCGCATCTTTGCCGAAGATGAAGTCAGGGTGTTCGAGCCGCGGCCCATCGAGCTGGTGTGCCGCTGCTCCGACGCGCAGATCTCCGCCATGCTGCTGGGTCTGGGGCGCGACGAGGTCGACTCGGTGCTCGCCGAGCAGGGTGCGGTGGCCATCAACTGTGAGTTCTGCGGTCGCGGCTATCGCTACGATCAGGCCGATGTGGTGGCTCTATTTGCCGCCGATGCCGCGTCAGGCGACGACCAGGCCACGCGTCATTGAATTGAGTGATTGAGTGAATGGGGTGAGTCCCCGGGGCGCATGTCCGCCGCGGGTTTTGCGGGTTCATCGCGGTTGCGGGAAAGGTGCAGGGCAATGATGCAAGTCGCACATTTCGTAGGGCCCAGTGCCATTGCCGGCGCCGGTCTGTTTGCCGGGGCCGATGTCAGCGCCGGCGCGACGATCTACCGCTACGACGAGCGCTTCGTGATCACGCTGGCCGACGCCGAGCTCGATGCCATGCCGCCCGCAGTGCGCGCCGAATTCATCAAGTACTGCTATCGCGGTCGCGGCGAGCACCGGCTGGTCGGCGCCTGGTACTACTGTGCCGATGACGCGCGTTTCTTCAATCACAGCGATCACCCCAATGCGGTCTGGGATGAGTCTGCCGACGCCTACCTTGCTGCGCACGACATCACCAGGGGCGAAGAAATCACCTGTGATTACCGCAGCTTCAGCGAGCCCGGTGACTACGAATTCATCGCCGCCGACGCCGAGTTTTCCAGGTGATCGTCGTGCCTTACGAGGTGGTTGCCTCGGCCATTCCCGGCGCTGGCAAGGGGCTGCGCCTCACGGCGCCTGTGGCCCGTGGCGCGGTGATCATCGCGCCCGACAATCTGCACACCGTCTGGCCTGAGGCGCGGCTGCGTCAATGTGCCCCCGACAGCATTGAAGTGCAGGCCAGCGTGCGCTGGTTCGAGCAATGGTTTTCGATCACGCCGGAGTGGACCGACGAGTGCTACGTCAACCACAGCTTCGAGCCGAACGGTCTCTGGCATCTGGGGTTCATCTTTGCGTTGGATGACCTTGCCGCCGGCACGGAATTGACGGTTGACTACCGCTTGCTGCTGGGCGATGACGAAGATCCCGGCTTTGCCTGCGCGGCCACCGGTCAGGCCATCCGTGGCTGGCACTGGCGCGAAACCCTGTCGCGCTCAACCGCCCAGCTGGCCGGGCTTTTCTCGCGCGGCTGACGGGGGTTGTCCGGCCTCACCCGAATCTGCCCCGCCGGCCTCGACCCTGTCTTCGCCCGGCAGCCGCCGCTGTCGCCATTGACGCTCGGCCCAGGCCCGGCGCTGCTCGGCGGTCAGTGCGCCGGCGGTGTCGACCATCGCGGCGTGGATCAGGCCCTGCGCGGTGTCGGTTTGCCGCCGCAGTTTGCCCAGCGCCTCGTGCAGCGCGGCCTCGGAATAGTCTTCGGCACCGAGCACGCGCGAAACCTCGCGCCGCGCATGGCGCATGTCACGGAAGTTGCCGCGAAGCGCGCCGCGCCGCGCGGCCAACTGCGTGCGCAGCATCGGACGCACCTCGGGCGGCACGCTGCCGATCATCTGCATCACCAGCCCGCGTTCCATGTGGCGCGGGCGCCCGGCCTTCTCGCCAATCAAGCTGCCGATGATGAGCAGGTTGAGGGTGATCGACAGGGCCGCGACGATCCCCAGGGCGAGGGTGCGTTTCGGATAACGGCTCATGAGCAAGCTCCCAGAAGGAATGAATGAGGCATCAGAGGCTGCCGTAGGCCAGGGCGGCCCAGTCGACGAGGCTGCCTTCGAGGCCGGTCAGGCCGGTGAATCCGGCAACAAACCCCAGGGCCATGACGCTGCTGCTGGCGAGCGCCACCCCGCCGCCCCACCACCAGACCCGCATCCGTGGCCGCGCGGGCGCGGGGGCTGTGCGGCCGGGCTGTTGACAACGGGCGGGGATGCGCTTGAGGCGACGTTTCAAGGCATCGCTGGCGTGGGGCTCGGCTGCGTCCTGCAGCGCCCGTGTCAGGTGCTCTGCGGCGGCCAGCGCGTCGCGCGTCGCAGCGTCGGTGGCCAGCAGCGCGCGCGCCTCCGCCTGCTCGGCGGGCGGCCATGCCTCGATGCGGCTGCCCCACCGGTCGAGGTGATGCTGAAAAGTTTGCGGGGTTATCATCGGCGTTCATCCAGTGAGTCATGATGCTGCAGCATGCTGCGCAGTTGGCGGCGGGCGCGCACCAGCAGGCCCTCAAGCGCCTTCACCGAGCACCCCATGACCATGGCCGCCTCGCGGTTGCTCAGGCCTTCGCGCACCACCAGCCGCAATGCGCTGCGCTGCTGTTCGGGCAGGGCGGCGACGGCGGTGTCGAGTGCACGCCGGTCGTCCTCGTCCATGGCGTGCTGCTCGGGCCCGAGGGCGTCGCTGGGCACCTCGGGCGGCGCGTCGTGCCAGTGGGCTTCGCGGCTGCGGGTGCGCTGGCGGTAGTTGAGCGCGGCATTGCGGGTGATCTGGAACAGCCAGGTGCTCAGTTTGGCCCGCGACGGTTGCCACTCGCCGGCCTTTTGCCAGAGCGTGATGAACACATCCTGCGACACGTCTTCGGCCTCGCTGCGCGAGCCGAGCACATGGAAGGCGAAGGCCATCACGCGGTCTGCATGGCGATCAACCAGCCCGGAGAACGCCTGCGCGTTGCCCCGGGCGGTGGCCGCCATCAGCCGTTCATCGTCCATCGGGGCTGTGGTGGCGGCCGGATGGCGGACGGGCCAGAACGCCGATCAGCCTTCGTCGCCTGCGTCGCCCTCGGCGCGCTCTTCGGCACGCCTGGCCTTCATCGCGGCGTGGTGGGCCTTCATTTCTTTGCGGCTCAGTTCGCCGTTCCCGTCGGTGTCCATCGCGTCGAACTGGGCCGCCGCCAGCGTGAGGGCCGCGTCGCGGCTGACCTGGCCTTCGTCGTTGACATCCATCCTAGCGAACAGGTGTTTGCCCATGCGCGTCCAGCGCTCGGATTTGTCGGCCATCGCGGCGTCGACTTCGGCCTGGGTGATGAGGCCGTCGGCGTCGGTGTCGACCTTGTCGAAGCGGGCACCGCTTTTTTCGACGAAGGCATCGCGGCTGATGCTGGCAGGGCGTTCGGCGCCATCGCGCTGGCCCTTGTGGGGCTCGTTGGCACTGACGCTGGCGGCCATGAGCAGGCCGGCGGCAAGGGAGGAGACGAGGGTGATCGAAGGTGTGTTCATGGTCTTGGGGCTCTTGGGGCTCTTGGGGCTCTTGGGGGGCGCGGAATGCACCGCCTTCCCCCTTGATACACCGCGCATCGGCAAAACCCTGCGCACGTTCTCAAGAGTTTTTCAGGCGGGCTTCTTCGGCGGGTTTGTCGCCCGCAACTGGTAGACGCCGCGCGAGCGCGCCACCACCACGCCCTGGGCATCGGTGAGTTCGCCCTCAAGCACGAACTCGGCCTTGCCGTTGGCCTCAAGCGCGGCGTCGATGCGGGCGATGGCCTCGTCGGTGATCGAGATTTCAAGGCGGACGTCCGTGGTCGCCGGCTTCAGGAACTGCAGGTCCAGTGCCTTGACGATGGGGAAGCATTTCGCCGGGTCGAAGGTTGAGAAAAACAGGGCGCCGCCAGGCATCTCGGCGCAGGTGAACAGCGCGCCGGCGTACATGGTGCCGATATGGTTGGTGTTGCCCTCAATCGGCATGCGGCACACCACGCGGCCGCGTTCCAGCGTTTCGATCTTGAAGCCGCAGCGTTCGACAAAGGGGATGCCGTTTTCCAGCATCCGGATGGCGGGGTTTGCATCCATCGTCACGGGGCCTCGCGTATTGGGGGCTGAGTGTACCCTTGAGCCCATGAACTTCTTTGACCTGATGTGCCTTGCGATCGTCGTGGTCGCGACGGCCAAAACCATCGCCTGGTTGATTCAGCTGCGCACCCACAATGCGGCGGTGGTCGATCCCATCTGGGCGTGGTCACTGGGCTCGCTGGCCGTTCTGTTCGGCGTGGCCGGCAGCGCGCCGCCCGAGGTGCGCATGCTGGTGGCCCTGATGGGCGGTGTCTGGGGCATGCGCCTGGGCATGCATCTGTGGACGCGCATGGCCGACAAGCCAGAAGATTTTCGCTACGCCCGATTTCGTGCGGACTGGGGTGACAAGGCCAACCGCAATCTGTTTTTCTTCTTCCAGTTCCAGAACCTGTTTACGCTGATCCTAGCCGCCTCGGCGTTTGGTGCGGCCAGCTATCGCGACGACAGCGTGCCCATGGTGCAGATGGTGTTGGCGGTGCTGATCTGGTTCGTTGCCGTGGTGGGCGAGGGCCTGGCCGATGCGCAGATGGATCGCTTTCGCCGCGACCCGGGCAATCAGGGCGAGGTGTGCCGCGACGGACTGTGGCGCTACTCGCGGCACCCCAACTACTTTTTCGAGTGTGTGCATTGGCTGGCGTATGTGCCGCTGGCCTGGGGTGCACCCTGGGCGTGGACGGTGGCGATCGCCCCGCTGGTGATGGCGTTTCTGCTCACCAGGCTGTCGGGCATGCCCATGCTGGAGGCCGAAATGGCGAAGCGCAAACTGGGCTTCAGCGAGTACGTGCGCACGACCTCTCCGTTGATCCCGTGGTTCCCGAAGCAAGAATCCTGAGCCCTTTTCCAGGCTGTTCACTGGGGCTTTTCACGCCTGACCGAGTCAAGACTTCCGCATGAATCCTATTGAGTGGGTCGAGCAGGGCCTGGTGCCCGACATCATCGCCAGAGCGGGCATGCGCCGCCTGATCCGCAGCCGACTGCAGGCGCCCGAAAGTGTCGATCAAGAGCGCCGCAGTGAAGCCTTCGCACGCTTTCTCGGCGAGCTGCGGGCCAGCCCCATTGCCGTGAACACCGCCGATGCCAACGTGCAGCATTACGAAGTGCCGGCGGCATTTTTTCATCGTCACCTGGGCCCGTGCCTGAAGTATTCCTGCTGCCTGTACCCGACCGGCCGCGAAAGCCTTGCCGAAGCCGAGCAGCAAATGTTGGCCCTGTACGCCGAGCGCGCGGGCCTGAAGGACGGCATGCGCATCATGGACCTGGGCTGTGGCTGGGGCTCGCTGTCGTTGTGGCTGGCCGCGCGTTATCCCGGCAGTGAGATCGTGGGCCTCAGCAACAGCCACGGGCAACGCGAATTCATCATGGGCCAGGCCGCCGAGCGTGGTCTGAAGAACCTGAAAATCATCACCGGCGATGTCGTGACCTTTGACTATCCCGCCGAGGGCATCGCCGGCGGATTCGATCGCGTCATGTCGATCGAAATGTTCGAGCACATGAAGAATTACGGCCTGCTGCTCAACAAGATCAGCCGCTGGCTGCGCCCCGACGGCAAGCTGTTCGTACACATCTTTGCCCACAAGCTGTTGGCGTATCACTACGAAGTGCAGGACGAGAACGACTGGATGACCCAGTACTTCTTTCTGGGCGGCACCATGCCCAGCGAGCACCTGTTCGCCCATTTTCAGGACGATCTGAAGATCGTCCGCCAGTGGTGGGTGTCGGGCCGCCACTACGAACAAACCTCCAACCACTGGCTGGCCGGCATGGACGCCGCCCGTGACCAGATCATGCCGATCTTCGAGCAGGCCTACGGCGGGCCGAAGCAGGCCAGGATCTGGTTCAACCGCTGGCGCATGTTCTACATGGCAGTGGCCGAATTCTTTGGTCTGGACGGCGGCAATGAATGGGGCGTGGGGCATTACCTGTTCGAGAAGCGGTGACGGACGCAAGGCTTGCTGCGGGGCTCTGCGTGGCAATGCTGCTTGCCGCGCTGACGGCCTGTGCCAGCGGCGCGCGCCATGTGGGCCCGGTCAGCGATCACTTCGACGGCGAGCGCTTCCACAACGAAGAGCCGTTCGACCTTGGCTGGCGCGATCTCTGGCGCTATTACCGCGAGCGCGAGCCCGGCGTCTGGACCCGCGATCTCACGCCGCCAAACCACCCCGATCCGGTGGCGCGCGTTGGTGCTGGCGAGTTGCAGGTCACGGTCATCAACCACGCCACCGTGCTGATCCAGATCGACGGCCTGAACCTGCTGACCGACCCGATCTGGAGTGCCCGCGCCAGTCCATTCCAGTGGTTGGGGCCCCAGCGTTATGTCGCCCCCGGTCTGGCGTTTGCCCAACTGCCGCCGATCGACGCGGTGCTGATCTCGCACGATCATTTCGATCACCTGGACCTGCCGACCCTGCGGCGCCTCGAGGCCGAGCATCAACCCCGCTTCATTGTGGGCCTGGGCGAGGGCGCGTGGCTGCGCGAGGAGGGGCTGCGCGATGTGGTAGCGCTGGATTGGGGGCAGGGCCACGCCCTGAATGAACGCGTCTCGGTGCACGGGCAGCGTGCCCAGCATTGGACCGGCCGCGGGTTCGGCGCGTGGCAACGCAACCGCAGCCTGTGGATGGCCTATGTGATCACCGCGCCGGGTGGCCCGGTCTATTTCGCGGGCGATACCGGTTACGGTCCGCATTTTGCCGCCAGCGGCGCGGCCTTCGGCCCCTTCCGGCTGGCCCTGTTGCCGATCGGCGCTTACAAGCCCCGCTGGCTCACGGCCTACCAGCACATCAGTCCGGACGAAGCGGTGCAGGCGCACCGTGACCTCGGCGCCGCGCGCAGCATCGCCGTGCACTTCGGCACCTTCGCGCTGGCAGAAGAAGGGCAGCACGAACCGGTGCATGATCTGTCGGTCGCACGTTCAGCGGCAGGTCTGCCCGATGATGTTTTCATCGCCCCCACGTTTGGTCAGCGCTACGCCATATCGGCACGGCGAGCGGCCCCTGAACTGGAGTGACGCAGCATGACTCGAACGCTCATCTTTTTTTTTCTTGCGAGCCTGACCCTCATGGCACACGCTGAAACTGCGCGCTTTTATGGTTACGCCTTCGATCTGGAGACCGACCAGTACCTCTACACCGAGGTTCATGAACAGGTGATCGAAGAGGGTGTGTGGAAAAGCGGCACGATTCATTACGTCGCGCCCGATGGCAGCCCCATGGGCAAAAAGACCATGGATTTCTCGAAAAGCGGTTCGATTCCGATCTACCGGCTTGATCTGCCGTACGTGAACTATTCAGAAGGCATTTCCAAGATCACTGACGCCGAGGTGGCGCTGTTCAAGATCAACGAAGGCCAGCGCAACGAGAAAACCGTCAAGCGCAGCCAGAACCTTGCCGCAGACTCGGGGTTTCACAACCTGATCCGCGAAAACTTCGCGGCCCTCATGGGCGGCGAGACCGTCAAGATGCGTCTGGCGGTGGCCGGCAACCTCGACAGTTATCGCTTCCGCCTGCGCAAGACGGGCGAGACCACATTCGACGGCAAGCCCGCCGTGCAGTTCAAGATCGAACTGGACTCGCTGCTCAGGTTGCTGGTCGATGATCTGCAACTCACCTACGAGCCCGAAGCGCGGCGGCTGGTGGTGTATCGCGGCATCTCCAACGTCCACAATCCGGCGACGGGCAAGCCTTACAATGCCCGCATCGTTTACACCGACCAAGCCCCCGAAGGCGCACCGGATGATCTGCCGCCGCTGAACGGGCGCTAGGTCACGGTCTGCAACCGGCGGCGGTCTGCAACTCGACCGGGTGCACGTGCGTGCAGAAACTGATCAAGGCGGTAACCGCTCTGGCCTTGTGCGGCGCTGGACTGGCCCACGCCGAGGGTTGCCGCGAATACCCCTTGGACGCGCTTGAAACCATGTCCCTGCAGGCGCTGGAAGATGAGCGCGAGCGGGTGATCGACCTCATGCTCCAAGGTTTTCTGGTGGAGGGTGCCGAGATCTCGGAGGCCGCCCACGCAGGCTGCGTCGCGCAGGGGCGCATCCTTGATGCGCTGATCCTTGCCCACCGTTCGGAGGCGGCCGCCCGCAAGCGCGAGGCCGACGCCAAGGCGGCTGCGAACGCGGCCGGGCAGGGGTCGTAGCCCTCGTTGCCCCATCAGACCATCGCCCCCCGATCGGCCCCGAGTCGCCCGGAGTCGCCCTAATCGGCGCTGACCGGCTGCCGATATACTCGCGCGCTTTGTCTCCTGAACTGAACGACCGAGCCCGCCCGTGCTTCCCACCCCTGAAACCACCGCCCGACTGCTGGTGACCTGTCCCGATCGCCCCGGCATCGTCTCGGCGGTGACCAGCTTCCTGTATCACCACAGGGTCAACATCACCGAGCTGGATCAGCACGCCACCGATGCCACGGGGGGAACGCTGTTCCTGCGGCTGGAGTTCCAGACGCCGGGGCTCGATGTCACCCACGCCGCGCTGACCCAGGCCTTCCACGAGGGGGTGGGGCGTCACTTCGAAATGGACTGGCACATCAGCTTCGCCAACCGGCGACCGCGCATGGCCATTTTCGTGTCCAAGCACGACCACGCGTTGATGGAGCTGCTGTGGCGCTGGCAGCGGGGCGAACTGCGCGCCGACATTCCGCTGGTCATTTCCAATCACGACGCCTTGCGTGCCGAAGTGGAACGGTTTGGCGTGCGTTTTGAGCACGTACCCTTTAGCCGCGACTCGCAGCCCGGGGACGAAGCGAAGATTCTTGAGCTGCTCGCCGACCAGGCGGACTTTCTGGTCTTGGCGCGCTTCATGCGGATTCTCTCAGGCGACTTCGTGAGCCACTACCCGCACCGCATCATCAACATCCATCACTCCTTTCTGCCCGCCTTCGCCGGGGCCGACCCGTACCAGCAGGCTTACGACAAGGGCGTGAAGCTGATCGGCGCCACGGCGCATTACGTGACGGCCGAGCTGGACCAGGGCCCGATCATCGATCAGGACGTCGCCCGCGTCTCACACCGTGATGAAGTGGACGACCTGAAGCGCATGGGCCGCGATCTGGAGCGCCAGGTTCTGGCCCGTGCCGTGCGGTGCCATCTTGAAGACCGCATCCTCATTCACGGCAACAAGACCATCGTCTTCAACGCCTGACGCAAGCCCGGGCGCGGCAGGCGTCGCTCAGCGGCACCACACCGGCTTGTCATACGGCTTGTCGCGGAGTTGCTGCAGTCGCGCCTGGATGTCGGCACGCACCACGGTCTCCGGGAAGGCCGCGACAAAGCCTTTCAGTGCCGCTTCCACCGGCGCCTGTTTCTGGGTGCAGGTGCAGGTGCCATGCACCATCACGTCTTCGATGTCGCGCAGCCATTGGCGAACGAAGTGTGCATAGGCATTGGGATTGGCCTTGCGAAACGCCTGCCAGTACGCGTACTGCTCGTACATGAGCGCCGGTTGGTCGAAACGGATGCACGGTGAGGCCCGGTTGGCCAGGTTCAGATACACCGGCAACCCCTGATCATTGAAGGCCGCCTTGAGCCCGGCGAAGAATGCCTGGTCCACCGGTTGGCCGTGCTGCAGGGCGAGTTCGTGCATCACGGCCGTGTCGATTTCGGCGTACACGTCCAGTCCGCGGTGCAGACGCAGACCGACGAGCTGCGCTTGAAGGGCCAGGGCGTGTTCGTCACTGACCCTTTCCAGCCAAGCCGAACCGCCTTTGTCGATGGTCATGACCGCCGACTGCACGCTCTGCGCGGCGTCGAACAGCGGCTGCATGGAGTTCGGTGTTTCGCTGACCTGCAGAAATTGCAGCAGACCGCGATAACGCTCGATCTCGGGCAGGCTGGGCCCGGCCCAGGCGACGGTTGCCCCCAGCAGGGTGCAAAGCGTCAGGATGATGAAACGGTTCATTGCGGGTTCTCCCCCCCAAAAAAGTGTCGGCGCACCCACGGTGGGCCGATGGACGCGGCCTACTCCCAGGCCAGCTTTTCGCGGCTTTCGGCGTGTTGGCCAAGCAAGGCCTTGTAGCGGGCCTCGACCTCATTACGTTTGACTTTCATGGTTGGAGTCATCAATCCGTTGTCGATGGTCCAGAGATCGCGCACCACCAGAATCTTGGCAATCTGCTCGTGCGACTCAAGCGTGGCGTTGACGGCGTCCATGTCGGCCACCAACGCGGCGCCCGCCTCTGCCTTGCTCATGGCGCGACCGGCGTCATTGAGTGACACCAGCAGAATCGGCTGCTTGAGTTCGGTGCCCACGAGGCACAGTTGGTCGATCAGCGTGTTGCGGCCCATCGCGCCCTCGATCGGCGCCGGCGCCACATATTTGCCCTTCAGTGTCTTGAAGATGTCCTTGACGCGGCCGGTAATGAACAGATAGCCCTGCTCGTCGACCTTGCCGCGGTCGCCGGTGCGCAGCCAGCCGTCGTCGGTGAAGGTTTCTCGGGTCTTTTCCTCATCCTTGTAGTAGCCGGCCATCACTGCCGGATGCTGGAACTGGATTTCGCCGTCGCTGGCGATCCGCATCTTGGCGCCCGGCATCGCCCGGCCCACCGACCCCAAGCGGTTGGCACCCGGCAGAGTGGCGGTCGCGTAGATGTTGTTCTCGGTCATGCCGTAGCCCTGCAGTACTTCGATGTCGAGCTTCTTGAACCACTCCATCAGCGGAATCGGCACCGGGGCGGCGCCGGCAATCAGGTAGCGCACGTTCTGCAGGCCGATGCCGGTCTTGATTTTTTTCTTGATCAGGCCGGAGATGATCGGCAGTTTGAGCAGGGTATTGAGCTTCTTCTGCGGCAGCTTCTTGAGTACGCCGGCCTGGATGCGCCCCAGCACCAGCGGCACGCCGAAAAAGCGGGTGGGCGCCACCTGTGCGAGTTGCGTAGGGAGTTTCTCGATGTCTTCGAGAAAGTGCACCTCGGCGCCGAAGTACAGACTCGACATCTCGACCGCACCGCGCTCGAACGCATGCGCCAGGGGCAGATAAGAGAAGAAGCGCTCCTGCCCCTGCGCCGGCATGGCCTTTTGCAGACCTTCGGCGGCGAAGGTCATGTTGCGGCCGTTGATCATCACGCCCTTGGGGTTGCCGGTGGTGCCCGAGGTATAGACCAGGGTGACCAGGTCTTCCGGCGCTCGGTCCACGGGCTTGGCCATGGGTTGATGGTCGGCAATCAGGGATTTCCACTGGTACTGGCAGTCGATGCCGAGGTTGGGGTAGGGCATGCCGATCTTGATGATGCCCTCGGGCAAGGCCTGGTCGAAATCCTCGGGGTCGGGCATGGGGCCGATGAACACCGCCCTGGCCTCGCAGTGCTCAAGGATGTACTGCACCGCGCTGCGCGCCTGCTTGGGGTAAAGGCCGACGCTGATGTGTCCGGCCATGGCGATGGCAAGGTCGGCCAGAAACCAGTGGGCACAGTTGCGCCCCGAAAGGGCGATGGCACTTTTCGGCGGCAGGCCCAGACTTTGCAGTGCGGTGGCCATCCGCCTGACCTGGTCGGCGGCCTCACCCCAGGTGATCGACGACCATTGCCCGTTCAGCGGCTGGAACAGCCACGGCGTGTCCTTCCGGTCAATGGCCCACTGCAACAGCATGTCGACGGGTGTAGGCGGTTGGTTCATGTGTCGGTCCCCTGAAAATTGAAATTATGGGCCTGGCAATATCGCTGGCAATATTGAGCGCTGCCGGCCGCTGCGGGGCGAGTGTAGCCAATGACTTCAGATTGGGCTTGTCAGGCCCAGACCGGGCACGCAGACTCCGGGCAAAAGTGAATCTCAGGTCGCCGTTATGAAGCTGCTTTTCGCCGCTGTGATCGCACTGCTCTTGGCCTATCTGTTGTTCTGGCCGGTGCCGATCAGCCCACAGTCGTGGACCCCGCCCGATGCACCGGCAACCGATGCCGGGCCGTTCGCCGTCAACCAGCGCCTCAAGGCGGCCGAGGTGCTCGCGGTCGATGCCGGGGTGGGGCCCGAAGGCCTGGCGTTTGACGACGACGGCATGCTCTATACCGGCTACCTCGACGGCCGCGTGGTGAAGCTGGACCCGGCCAGCGGTGCGCTGACCGAGCTGGCCAACACCGGCGGTCGCCCCCTGGGCATGGTGATGACCGAGGCCGGGCTGGTGGTGGCCGACGCCATCAATGGTCTGTTGCGTGTCGCGGCAGACGGCACCGTCACCACGCTGAGCACGCAGTCCGACGCCCGCCCGTTTCGCTTCGTCGATGACGTCGATGCCGCGCCGGACGGAAGGCTCTATTTCTCCGATGCCTCCCATCGCTACGGTGCCGATCAGTTGATGCACGATTTTTTCGAGCACGCAGGCACCGGCCGGCTGCTGCGCCACGACCCGGCCACGGGCATCACCGAAACGCTGGTTGACGGTCTGCACTTTGCCAATGGAGTGGCCGTGGGCCCCAACGGTGACTATGTGCTGGTGACCGAGACCGGGCGTTATCAGGTGACCCGCTACTGGCTCAATGGGCCGCAATCGGGCACGACCGATGTGTTCATCGACAACCTGCCGGGTTTTCCCGACAACATCAGCTACGACGATGACGGTCGATTCTGGCTGGCGCTGTACGCGCCGCGCGACCCCGTGCTCGACCTGACCCTGCCGCAGCCCTGGCTGCGCAAGGTGCTGTTCCGCCTGCCGCAGTGGATGCACCCCGAGCCCAAGCCTTATGCCGCGATTGTCGCGCTCGATACCGAAGGCCGCGTGGTGGCCAACGCCCAGGCCAGCGGTCCCGACGTGTTCGCGCCCGTCACCAGCGTCAAGCGCCAGGGTGATGTGCTGTTCCTGGGCAGCCTGTCCTATCCCGGCGTGGCGCGACTGCCGGTGAGCGCCGCGACGGCCGATTGAGGCCCGCCCAGGCGGACGTCAGTCGTTGTAGAACTGCTGCTGCCAGCGCACCGGAATGGGCTGGTCATGACCTTCGGGCGTGACCATCAGGTCCAGCGTCAGAAACTCGCCGTCCAGGGTTTCGAAGCGGGCGAGCACGTAGTGCACGTCGCCCTCTTGCTTGGGCGTCAGCTTCAGCACCTGGCGGTGGCCCAGCAGGCTGGTGACATGCCCGGTGGCGGTGGCCGCGATCGGCGTCGGCAGCCCGGGCCCGCCGCTGTCGCGCTGCGCGTTGAGCACCAGCAGGGCCTGGTTGCGGCTGCGGCGCACGCCGAATCGGGTGGCGATCTCGGGCGTCAACAGCGTGGTGCGCACCGCCGAGTAATGAATGATCACATCGCCATCGCGCACCGCCTGCTCGGCGTGGCCGCCAGAGGCGACCAGGCTCAGGGCCAGCGCCAGAAGCAGGCTTGCCAACGCGCGTCCCGTCATGGTGCGCGCCGCTTGCCGTCGGCTTCGAGCAAATACAGGGCGATCTCGGCGAACAGGTTGGGCGCCAGACGGATGGAACGGCCCTGGCGATGACGCCGATCCAGCAGATGGCGGTCGCGAATCCCCCAGCCGCGCTCGCGGCACAGCACCTCGAAGTCGCTGACCGTGCACAGGTGAATGTTGGGCGTGTCGAACCAGCGGTCCGGCAGGGTGGGGGTCAGTGGCATGCGGCCGGCGAACATGGCGCTGCGCACCCGCCAGTGACCGAAATTGGGGAAGGTGACGATCGCCTGCCGCCCGACACGCAGCATGTCGGCCACGGCTTCATCGGGTCGCGTCAGGGCCTGCAGTGCGTGCGACATGATCACCACGTCAAAACTCTGGTCGGCGAAGTCACGCAGCCCTTCATTGATGTCGGACTCGATCACGTTGACGCCGCGGCGGATGCAGGCAGTGATGTGCGGCTCGTCGATGTCGAGTCCATAGCCGCTGACGTTGCGCTCGGTCAGCAGGTAAGACAGCAGCTCGCCATCGCCGCAGCCCAGATCGAGTACGCGGGCGCCTTGCGGAATCCAGTGGCTGATCAGGGCGAAGTCGGGCCGCAACACCCTCGATGTGCTCATGGCCGGGCCCGCATCATGAAACCGCGGAGCACGTCGTGATAGTGCGGCAGCGGCATCAGAAAATCGTCGTGGCCAAGGCTGGAATCGATCAGCGCGTACGACACGTCCTTGCGCGCATCCAGCAGCGCCCGGACGATTTCTTTCGAGCGTTCGGGGGCAAAACGCCAGTCCGAGGTGAAGGCGATGACCAGGCAGCGGGCCTGCACCTGCTGGAAGGCGCGGGTCAGCGAGCCGCCGTAGTCGCGGGCCGGGTCGAAATAGTCCAGCGCCTTGGTCATGAGCAGGTAGGTGTTGGCATCGAAGCGTTCGACAAAGCGCTGACCCTGATAGCGCAAGTAGCTTTCAACCTCGAACTCCACGTCAAAATTGAACCCCGGCTTGGGCGCCTTCAGCTCGTGGCCGAACTTGGCGCGCATCGCCTCGTCGGACAGGTAGGTGATGTGCCCCAGCATCCGCGCCAGCTTCAGCCCATTGGATGGAATCGTGTTGTGGGCATAGAAGCGGCCGCCGTGGAACTCCGGGTCGGTGAGGATGGCCTGACGGGCGATCTCATTGAAGGCGATGTTCTGCGCCGACAGCCGGGGTGCGCTGGCAATGATCACCGCGTGGCGGATGCGGTGTGGAAAATCGACCGTCCATTGCGTCACCTGCATGCCGCCGAGCGAGCCGCCCACCACTGCGGCCCAGGCGCGAATGCCGAGCCGGTCGGCGAGCAGGGCCTGTGAGCGCACCCAGTCCGACACGGTGAGCAGCGGAAAATCGGGGCCGTAGAGTTCGCCGGTTTCAGGATTGGGGGTGTTGGGGCCGGTTGAGCCGCGACAGCCGCCGAGGTTATTGAGGCAGACGACAAAGAAATGATCGGTGTCGATGGGCTTGCCAGGGCCGATGGCCGAGTCCCACCAGCCGGGTTTGCGATCGTCGGCGCTCGACACGCCCGCGGCGTGGTGATCACCCGACAGCGCATGACAGATCAACACCGCGTTGCTGGCGTCAGCATTGAGCGCGCCATAGGTTTCAATCATCAGGTCGAAGCGCGGCAGCGTCTTGCCCGACTCCAGCGCCAGCGGCGTTTCGAACGCCAGCTTTTCGGGCGTGACGACCCCCACCGAGCCGACCTCGACAGCGGGCCTCATTTAACGCAGCACCCCCGGCAGCGGCACCAGGCGGCTCAGCACCTGCAGCATCAGAATCACCGCCAGCGGCGACAGATCCAGCCCGCCGATGGGCGGCAGAATGTTGCGCACCGGGCGCAGCAGCGGCTCGTTGAGGCTCCACAGCACATTGGCCGCGGGGTTTTGCGTGCCCGGCCCCACCCACGAAAGAATGGCCTGCACGAACAGGGTGAACGTGTACAGCCCCAGCAGCATCGTCAACAGCTTGAGCCCACCGTGCAGCGTTGCCGAGACCACGTCCACCGGCAGGTTGATCAGGCTCGCCACGGCGTAGACGTAGGCCAGCGCACTGAGCGCCAGGCCGACGCACACGGCCAGATTGACACCCCGCACCGTGGGCATGAAGCGCTGCAGCCAGTCGGTTGGAAAACGCGAGGCCTGCCATACGAACTGCGAGATGGGGTTGTAGAAATCGGCTTTCACCACCTGCAGCAGCAGGCGCAGCCAGAACACCCAGATCACCAGCTCCAACACCGTGGTGACCAGAAAAAACAAGGCTTGATTGCCACCGGACATGGTCAGTGAGCCTCCCGTGATGTGGTCGCCGGCGTGCGCAGCGCCAGGCTTCGTTTTGCGGCTGCCTGTGCCGCATCATGGACGCGCGCGGCCAGCTGGCCGTCTTCGAACGACGCCAGCGCCGCCTCGGTGGTGCCGCCCTTGGAGGTCACGTTGGCACGCAGGGTCGCGAGGCTGTCCTGAGACTGTTGCTGCACCAGTGCCCCGGCGCCGACCAGCGTCTGCCGGGCCAGGCGTTCGGCCATCGCCGACGGCAGGCCCAGGGCCGTGCCCGCGGCCGCCAGGGCTTCGGCGAAGCGAAAGAAATAGGCAGGGCCGGAGCCTGAAATGGCGGTTACTGCGTCCAGCAGGGATTCGTCGTCCAGCCACTCGCAGGGGCCGGCCGTGGCCAGCACCGCCTCGGCCTGCGCGCGTGCCGCCTGGGGCGTGCCGGCCGGCGCAAACAGCACGGTCATGCCGGCGCCGACCAGGGCCGGGCTGTTGGGCATGCAGCGAACGATGGTGCAGCCCTGCGGCAGGTCACCGGCCAGTTGGGCCACCGACAGACCCGCGGCAACCGACACCACCGTGCAGTCTTGCGCCACCCGCAAATTGCGCAGCGCATCGTGCATGTGCTGCGGCTTCACCGCCAGCACCACGATCTGGTGGCTGAGATGACCGGGCTGCGCGGTCGAAGCATTCACGCCGTAGTCCGCCGCCAGTTGCGCGGCGCGCGCGGCGTCACGTTCGATCACATTGATCGCGCCCGGCACGTGGCCCTTGCGCAGCAGGCCACTGATGAGCGCCGCTGCCATGTTGCCGCCACCGAGGAAGGTGATGGCGTGATCGGGATCGAGCGGCGATGCGGCAGGTGTCGGGGTCACGGGCACGGGAACCGGTAAATGGCCGCGTATGATAGGGCAATCTCCACCGCTTCCAGATGGCCCTTCATTGGACGACTCCAACGTCTCCGCCCCCGGCGCCGCCGATCTGCCGCGTTTGCTCGGGCGCTACCAAAAACTCATCGACAGCGCACGCGTCTACGACGTGGCCCAGGTCACGCCCCTGCTGGAGGCCCTGCAACTCAGCCAGCGGCTGGGCAACCGGGTGTGGCTCAAGCGCGAAGACCTGCAGCCGGTGTTCAGCTTCAAGCTGCGCGGCGCCTACAACAAGATCGCCCACCTGTCGGCGGCCGAACGGCAGCGCGGCGTGGTCACTGCCTCGGCCGGCAACCATGCGCAGGGCGTGGCGCTGGCCGCGCGCAAGCTGGGACTGACCGCGTCCATCGTCATGCCGCGCACCACCCCAGGGGTGAAGGTCGATTCGGTGCGCCGCCTCGGCGGCAAGGCGATTCTGCACGGCGACACCTACGACGAGGCGCGCGAACACGCGCTGGCGCTGGCCGCGGAAAAAGGCCTGACCATGATTCACCCCTACGACGATCCACTGGTGATCGCCGGGCAGGGCACCATCGGCCGCGAAATTCTCGATCAGTGCCCCAACGCCGATGCGGTGTTTGTTTGCGTGGGCGGGGGCGGCTTGCTGGCCGGGGTGGCGGCGGCGATCAAGGCCGTCAATCCACGGATCAGGATCATTTCGGTTGAGCCCGACGATTCCAACTGCTTTGCCGCGGCCATGGCCGCCGGACGTCGCGTCACCCTGCCGCAGGTGGGCCTGTTTGCCGACGGTGTGGCGGTCAGGCAGGTGGGTGAAGAGTGCTTTCGCGTGGCGCGGCACCTGGTGGACGAGACCCTCACCGTCAGCGTGGATGAAATCTGCGCTGCCATTCGCGACGTTTTTTACGACCAGCGCGCCATGCCCGAGCCCGCCGGAGCGCTGGCGGTGGCCGGCATCAAGAAGTGGGTGGCGGCCAGGGGCGTGAATGGCCTGAATCTGGTCGCGACCGTGTCGGGCGCGAATGTCAATTTCGACCGCCTGCGCCACATCGCCGAGCGCGCCGAACTGGGTGACGACGCCGAAGCCCTGCTGGCCGTGACCATTCCCGAACAGCGCGGCAGCTTTCGCAAGTTTCTGAAGCAGATCGGCCGACGCTCGATCACCGAGTTCAATTACCGGCATTCGGTGCACGGCGATGCGCACGTGTTTGCCGGCATCCGCACGCCCGAGGGCGAGCCGGAACGGGTCGCCCTCATCGACAAACTGCGCGCGCAGGGCTATGCGGTGGTCGACATGTCGGCCAACGAAATGGCCAAGATGCACGTGCGCTTCATGGTCGGTGGTCGGGCGCCGGGCCTGAAGGATGAGCGGCTGTTTCGCTTCGAGTTTCCCGAGCGGCCCGGCGCCACGCTGGATTTCCTGAGCGCCATCGGCAGTCGCTGGAACATCTCGCTGTTCCACTACCGCAATCACGGCGCGGCTTATGGCCGTGTGCTCTGCGGGTTGCAGGTGCCGCGCGGCCAGTGGACCGCCTGCCGCGAGGCGCTCAACGCCCTGGGCTATCCGTGGTGGGCCGAGTCTGACAATCCGGTGTATCCCATGTTTCTGGGCACCGAGTCGGCCGGGTTGTGACGCCCGCGCCACGCCGCCTTGCCGGTGATGTGGCGCGGCGCAGGCGCCGCCGTTCAGGTCAGAAAGCCGCCGTCCACCGCCAGGGTGGTGCCGGTGACGTAGCTCGCGGCATCCGAGACCAGATACAGCACGGCCGGCGCGATCTCCTGGGGCTGGGCGACACGGGCGAGCGGGATGGCGGGCAGGAAGTGGGCAAGCATTTTGTCGTCGGTGGTCAATGCGGCGGCGAACCGGGTGTCGGTCAGGCCCGGCAGCACGGCGTTGACCCGGATGCCCCAGGGCGCGCATTCCATCGCGTAGGCCTTGGTCATGTTGATGACCGCCGCCTTGGTGATGGAGTAGATCCCTTGCATCGGCCCCGGCTTGACGCCATTGATGCTGGCGATGTTGACGATGGCGCCCTTGCCGTTGCGCTGCATCAGCTTCGACGCCAACGCCGCCAGTTCGAAATATCCCTTGACGTTGACCTGCAGGGTCTTGTCGACCATCGCCATCGGCGTGTCACTGATGTGGCCGAAGTGAGGGTTGGTGGCGGCATTGTTGACCAGAATGTCGAGGCGGCCGAAGCGCTGGTCGATGGCGCTGATCAATTGCGCCAGGGCGTCGGAGTCACCCTGGTGCGCCGCGATGGCCGACGCCTCGCCGCCGTCGGCAATGATCGATGCGGCGACGGCATCAAGATCGGCTTGCTTCCGTGACGACAGCACGACATGCGCGCCTTGCTCTGCCAGCAGCCGGGCGGTGGCTTCGCCGATGCCGCGTGACGCGCCGGTGATCAGGGCCACGCGGCCCTTCAGGTCAAACAGCTTGGTTGGCATGGGGCGGTCTCGCTCAGGGGTTCAGGGACATTCTATGACGGGCGGCGGCAGGGTTGGCGGAGCCGCCTGACGCGGCACTGCTGGCCAATGGCATGATCCTGGCGCCATTCAAGACAATAATGATGAAGAGGACATGCGCCATGGCGGCAGACCCGGAAGTCTCTGGTGATCGTGTCACGCTCCCGGCGCTGGTGCGCGGGGCGCTCGCCGGGGCCCGCAGCAGCCCGCGGCTCGCCAGGGGGCCGTGGAACCTGGCCACCTTGCGGCCACCAAGCCAGAAGCGCGCCATCGGCGCGCTGCTGCAGCGGCAGGCGGAAAGGCCGAGCAGGAAACCACCGCCACCTTCAAGTACCTTCAAGTACCGCACGGTGGATCCAGGGCGCCAAGGCTTCGACCCCGCGCAGGTCAGCGACCCGCGGTATGTGCGCTGCTCGGCCACGGGCGGCTACCCGCCGCTGACCGATGAACACGTGCAGGCACTCAATGCCGGACAATGGCGCGGATGAATCGATTGACTGCATTGCGGACGATGCTGTGGGCCGCGCTGATGGCTGCATCGTCGGCGGCCGTCGGCGCACCGCCCGGCGGCGTTCCCGGCATTGCGCCCGGCAGTCCGGCGCCTGAAATTGCGGGGCCGATGCTGCGCGGTGAACCGCTGCGGCTCAGCGGCCTGCGGGGCAAGGTCGTCCTCGTTGATTTCTGGGCGTCGTACTGCGGCCCGTGCATTCTGGCCATGCCCGAGATCAACCGAATTCGCACCGACCTGCATGCCCAGGGCCATGCCCAGCACTTCGAGGTGGTGGGGGTGGCGATGGACCGCGAATCAGACAAGGCCGAGCAGTTCCTGGCCCGGGTGTCGGTCGATTACCCGATCATCATCGACACCCTGGGCCTGGCGGCACACAGTTACGGCGTGTGGCGCTTGCCGGCCACCTATCTGATCGACGCCGAGGGCACCATCCAGCGCATCTGGTACGGCTTTGGCGACACCTTCGCGGCCGACATTCGCCACTATGCCGAGGCGTTTCTGGCAGCGCGCGACGGCCCAGACGCCCCCTGACGCGACGCAAGGGGGCTGCCGGGCGCTGCCGCGCGGCGCGCTGATATACTTTCGGGCTGTTTTGAGGCGTCATTTCGACCCGAACGCGAGCTGATCGCATCTGCCATCGAAATGCCGCACGCGAGAGTGGCGGAATTGGTAGACGCACTGGATTTAGGTTCCAGCGCCGCAAGGCGTGCGAGTTCGAGTCTCGCCTTTCGCACCATTTCATCATCCCTGGGCGCCGATTCGGCGACAGGATTTTTAAGATCATCAACGAGTTTTCGAGTCGAGTCCTATGGAAGTCACGCTTCAAACGCCCGGCGGCCTGCGCCGCGAACTGCACGTCCGGCTTCCTGCCGAGCGCCTCAACGACGCCTTCAATGCCCGCCTGAAGCGCATGGCCGCGCGCGCAAAAGTGCCCGGCTTCCGGCCCGGCAAGGCGCCGCGCAAGGTGCTGGAGCAGCAGTACGGTGACGCCGCGCGGTTCGATGCGATCAACGACCTGGTCAACGAGACGTATCCGGCAGCGGTGCAGCAGTCCGGCGTCACCCCCGCGGGCCAGCCGCAGATCGACATCACCACCGAAAAGGCCGGCGAGCCGCTGGAATACGTGGCCAAGTTCGAGGTTTATCCGGAGATCACCCTCAGTGGTCTCGAAGGCATCGTCATCGACAAGCCGGATGTCGCCGTCAGCGACGCCGACGTTGATCGCTTGATCGACAACCTGCGCCGCGCCAAGCGCAGCTTCAGCCCGGTGCAGCGTGCCGCCGAGAAGGGCGACAACGTCACCATCGACTTCGTCGGCAAGATTGACGGCGAGGCCTTCGACGGCGGGAGCGGCTCCGACGTGAAGGTCGAACTCGGCGAAGGCCGTTTTCTGCCGGACCTGGAAAAGGGCATCGAGGGGCACGCGGTGGGCGACAACTTCACCGTCAATGTCGATTTTCCCGACGATTACGGCGCCGAGCAGTTGCGGGGCAAGCAGGCGCAGTTTGACGTCAACCTCAAGCAGGTTGAAGGCGCCCAGATGCCCGACGTGGCCGACCCTGAGTTTCTCTCGAGCCACCAGATCGACCCCGAGGGCGGCGTCGCCAGCCTGCGCGAAAAGTGCCATGCGGCGCTGGTCAAGCAGCGTGACAAGGCCATCCGCAACAACGTCAAACAGCAGGTGATGGAAGCGCTGCTCAAGGCCAATGAAATCGAAGTGCCCGATGCGCTGGTCAGCGACGAGCTGCCGCGCATGCAGCAGGAAGCGGCGCAGCGCATGGGCCTGCAGAATCTTGAGAAAATCTCACCCGAACAGCTCGATCAGATGTTGCCGGCCAGCCTGTTCGAGCCGCAGGCCAAGCGCCGTGTGGCACTGGGCCTGCTGGTGGGCGAAGTCATCAAGACGCGCGAAATCAAGCTCGATGCCGAACGCGTCAACACCGAGATCGACCAGATCGCAGCCGATTACGACACGCCCGAGCAGGTCAAGCAGTTCTATCGCTCGCGCCCGGACCTGCTGCAGGGTCTGCGGGCCATGGTGCTTGAAGAGCAGGTCGTCGAGAGCCTGGTGGCATCGGCCACGGTCAACAGCGTGACCCGGTCGCTCGACGAACTGCTGCGGCCGCAGCAACAGCAGCAAGGGCTGCCCGGCTGATCAGCCGGCCGGGCGCTGCCGCGTCACCGAAGGGCCTGACGAAGCCCGCGAATGCACGCGCATTCGCGGACTGCGTTATTTTTGTGACTCCTCAATTCAAGATCCCAACATGACCTCATCCCAGATTGCCGCCGCGCTCGTGCCCATGGTGGTCGAGCAGACCGCCCGCGGTGAGCGTGCATTCGACATCTTTTCGCGTTTGCTCAAAGAGCGGTTGATCTTCCTCACCGGCCCGATCGACGACCACGTGGCCAACCTGGTGGTGGCGCAGTTGCTGTTCCTTGAATCTGAAAACCCGGACAAGGACATCCACATCTACATCAACTCGCCGGGCGGCGTGGTGACGGCGGGGCTGTCGATTTACGACACGATGCAGTTCATCAAGCCGGATGTGGCGACCATTTGCGTGGGCCAGGCGAGCAGCATGGGGTCATTCCTGCTGGCGGCCGGGGCCAAGGGCAAGCGTTATTGCCTGCCCAATTCGCGCGTCATGATCCACCAGCCGTCCGGGGGCGCGCAGGGGCAGGCCACTGACATCCAGATCCAGGCGCGCGAGATCCTGTTCATTCGCGAGCGCCTCAACAAGATCCTGTCGCAGCACACCGGCCAGCCGCTGGAGCGCATCGAGCGTGACGTTGAGCGCGATTACTTCATGACCGCCGAGGCCGCGAAGGAATATGGCGTGGTCGACAACATTATCGACAAGCGCCCGGCGGCGCCGACCGCCGAGTGAGGCCCTCAATGCGACCGCTGAGCCCCGTCCAGTCCAGCGCTTGCAGTGCCTTTGACACGATGACCACACAGCAGACATTGCGAGGACGACCATGAGTCATGAAGCCCGCAGCACCGGTAGCCGCGTGCTGTATTGCTCTTTCTGTGGCAAGAGCGAACACGAAGTCCGCAAATTGATCGCCGGACCGTCGGTGTACATCTGCGACGAATGCGTTGATCTGTGCAACGACATCATTCGCGAAGAGGTCCAGAGCAAACCCCAGTCCAGCGGGCTGCCCAAGCCGCAGGAAATTCGCGCGGTGCTCGACGAGTATGTGATCGGCCAGGAAACCGCGAAAAAAATCCTGTCGGTAGCGGTTTACAACCACTTCAAGCGGCTCTCGACCAAAGGCGCGGCCGACGGCATCGAGATCGCCAAGTCCAACGTGTTGTTGATTGGTCCCACCGGCTCGGGCAAGACCCTGCTGGCCGAAACCCTTGCCCGGCTGCTGGACGTGCCGTTTGCCATCGCCGATGCCACCACGCTCACCGAGGCGGGCTACGTCGGTGAAGACGTCGAGAACATCATTGCGCGCCTGTTGCAGAAGTGCGACTACGACGTTGAAAAGGCGCAGCGCGGCATCGTCTACATCGACGAAATCGACAAGATCGCCCGCAAGTCTGAGAACCCGTCGATCACCCGCGACGTGTCGGGCGAAGGCGTGCAGCAGGCATTGCTGAAGCTGATCGAGGGCACCATTGCCAGCGTGCCGCCGCAGGGCGGTCGCAAGCATCCCCAGCAGGAATTTCTGCAGGTCGACACCGGCAGCATCCTGTTCATTTGCGGCGGTGCGTTCCCGGGTCTCGACAAGATCATCACCCAGCGCACCGAGAAGACCGGCATCGGCTTCAATGCCGACGTCAAGTCGCGGAAGGCGGCCAAGGCGCAGAACGATCTGTTGCGGCAGCTTGAGCCCGACGACCTGGTGCGCTACGGCCTGATTCCCGAATTTGTCGGGCGCCTCCCGGTGGCGGCCGTGCTGGACGAGCTGGACGACGCCGCGCTGATGTCGATTCTCTGCGAGCCGAAGAATGCGCTGGTCAAGCAGTACGGCAAGCTGTTTCAGATGGAAGGCGCGCAGCTTGAGTTCCGTGACGATGCGCTGAAAGCCATCGCCAGCCGTGCCCGCGAGCGGAAAACCGGTGCGCGCGGCCTGCGAACGATTATGGAGAGCATTCTGGTCGACGTGATGTACGACCTGCCGTCGATGACCAACGTCTCCAAGGTGGTGGTCGACGAGGCGGTGGTGCGGGGCGAGGTCAAGCCGTTCATCGTGTACGAGAACGCCGAGGTCAAGCGCGAGAGCAAAAAGCCGGCCGCCTGAATCGTACCGGGGGTGCCGGTGCCCGGCCCGACATCCCCAAGCCTGTAAGGGCCTTAGGTCTTGACGGTTGCCGGCGCTGATGGCGCATCAGCGGCGGCGGCGCGGGCAGGGTCTTGAAGCGCCTCCAGCGTGTGCGCGCGCTGGTCCGGCGAGCCGGTGTGGCGACACATCAGGGCGTAGAAGCAGGGTACGACCACCAGCGTGATGACGGCCGACAGGGCCACGCCGCCGAAGATCACCAGACCCAGAATCATCCGCGCTTCGGCGCCGGCGCCGCTGGACAGGATCAACGGCACCGCGCCCGCCACGGTGGACAGGGTGGTCATCAGAATCGGGCGCAGGCGGATGGCCGCCGCGGAGACCAGCGCCGCGTCGAACGGCATGCCGGCGTCACGCTGCTGGTTGGCGAACTCGACGATCAGAATGCCGTTCTTCGCGGCCATGCCGATCAACATCACCAGACCGATCTGCGAATAAATGTTGAACGATTGATCGAAGGTCAACAGCCCCAGCAGTGCGCCGAAGATCGCCAGGGGCACGGTCGTCATGACCACCAGCGGATGGACGAAGCTTTCGAACTGCGCGGCCAGCACCAGGTACACCACCAGCAGCGCCATGCCGAACACCAGAAAGATCGACTGCGCCGAATCCTTGAAGTCGCGTGATTCGCCGCTGTAGTTGATCTGCACCTGCTCGGGCAGTTCCTCGCGAATCAGCGTTTCAAGGTCGGACAGGGCTGCGCCCAGGGTGTAGCCCGGGGCCAGCCCGGCAGACAGGGTGATGGTGCGGACCCGGTCCAGACGGTTGAGCGTTGCCGCCGCCGCCACGTCGCGGGGGCTGACCAGCATGGCCAGCGGCACCAGTTGGTTCTGGCTGCTGCGCACGTAGAGTTCGTTCAGCACGTCCGGGGTGCGGCGCGCTGGGTCGGGCGCCTGAATGAGTACGTTGTATTCCTCGCCATCGTCCTCGTAGGTGGTGACCCGCCGGCCACTCATGAAGGTTTCGAGGGTCTGCGCAATCTGCAGGTGGGTCACGCCGAGGTCGGCGGCCTTGTCCATGTCGATGTCGAGTTCGATCTGCGGCTTGGTCGCGCGGTAGTCAGAGTCCAGTCGCACCAGACCCGGCAGTTCGTCGCGTGCCCGGGCCAGCACCCGGTCGCGCCATGCGGCGAGTTCATCGAAGGTGCCACCGCCGATGGTGACCTGCACCGGCTGCGAGAGCCTCAAGCCGAAGCCCTGGCGCGGAATGACGAATGCCCGGGCATCAAGCAGGTTGGCGACCTCGTGGCTGACTTCTTGACTGATGACATCGCTGCCGCGACGCCCACTGTCCCAGCCTGAGAGCGTGGCGATGAGAAAGCCGCTGTTGACTTCGTCCCCGGCGCCGAAGCCGGGCACACGCACCAGAATGCGCTCGACTTCGCCGCCCAAGCGCTTGACCAGGGGCGCCTCGACCTCATCCATGACGTCGAGCATGGCGGGAAAGCTCGCGCCTTCGGGCCCCACGACGCTGATGAAAAAGCCGCCCCGGTCCTCGTAGGGCACGAACTCCTGCTTGACCAGGGTCATGAACAGCGCGCTGGCCCCCAGCAGCACCAGAAACAGGGCAACGCCGATCCACACCCGCTTGACCAGCCCTTCCAGCAGACGCGTGTACGCGGCGCTCAGCCGGTTGAACAGGCGGTCGATCAGCGACGGTCGATGCGCGCGATCCGCCGGTCGGGCCTTGAACAGCATGCTGGCCAGCACCGGTGCCAGGGTGAGCGCCACGATCGACGAGCAGAACAACGACGCGGCCAGCGCCAGTGCAAATTCTCGGAACAGGCGCCCGACCTGACCGTCGAGAAACGCCAGCGGGGCGAACACGGCAATCAGCACGGCCGTGGTTGCGACGATGGCGAAGCCGACTTCCCGCGCGCCCCGCTAAGACGCCAGCAAGGGCGGTTCGCCCAGTTCCAGACATCGGTGGATGTTCTCGATCATCACGATCGCGTCATCGACCACCAGGCCGATGGCCAGCACCAGCGCCAGCAGGGTGAGGATGTTGATCGAGAAGCCAAACATGTTGAGAAAAATGAACGACGCCAGCAGTGAAATGGGCACGGTCACGGCGGGGATCAGCGTGGCCTTGACGCTGCCCAGGAACAGGTAGATGACCGCCACCAACATCAGCGAGGCGTAGATCAGGGTCTTGATGACCTCCGACAGCGCGCCTTCAATGAACTCGGACGAGTCGATATTGAGCTCGATGTTCATGCCCTCGGGCAAGGTCGGGCGCAGGCGCGCGACTTAGGCGCGGGCGTCCTGGGCCACCGCGAGGGTGTTCGCCGTGGAGGTGCGCAACACGCCCAGTCCCAACGACGGCACGCCATTGGCCTTGAACGAGGTGCGCGGGTTTTCGGCGCCGCGCACCACGTGGGCGACGTCGCCCAGGCGGGTGACAAAACCTTCGTCATTGCGGCCCACGACCAGCGTGCGGAAATCGTCGGCGCTGGCGAACGAGCGCGGCGGGCGCAGGGTGAACTCGCGCTGCAGCGACTCGATGCGCCCCGCCGGACGTTCCACGTTCTGGTTGCGCAGCGCGTTCTCGATGTCTTCGGCGGTCAGCCCCCGGGCGGCAAGTTGGTGGCGGTCCAGTTCGATCCGCATGGCGTACTCAAGGTTGCCGCCGAGGCGGACGTCGGCCACGCCATCGATGGTTCTGAGTCGGTCGAGGATGTAACGATTCGCATAATCCGACAGCTCAAGGTTGCTCATCCGGTCGCTGGTCAGCACGAACCAGACGATGGGCGAGGCATCGGCGTCGGCTTTCTGGATGCGCGGCGAGTCGGCCTGTTCCGGCAATTCGCCGAGCACCTGTGACACGCGGTCGCGCACGTCGTTGGTCCCGGCGTCGATGTCGCGCGACAGTTCGAATTCGAATTCGAATTCGATTTTGATGCTGCTGCGGCCTTCCTGCGACGCGCTGGTGATGCGCCGCACGCCCTCGATGCCGGCCAACTGGTTCTCCAGGGTCTGCGTGACCTGGGTTTCCATGATGGCGGCCGAGGCCCCGGTGTAGCGCGTTTCCACCCAGACCACGGGAATGTCGATGTCGGGGTATTCGCGCACCGACAGCTGCGCGATCGAGAAGAGACCGAACACCAGCAGCAGCAGGTTCAGTACCGTGGCGAAGATGGGCCGTTTGACGGATTGATCAGACAGCCACCTGGGGCACTCGGCAGATCACGGGCCCGATGGCCGGTACCGGTGGGGGATCTCAGGGCTGCAGGTACTGGTCAAGCTCGCGCAGGTCGGAGAATTGCAGCTGCCCCGCGGCGGCCTTCAGCCGCAACACGCTCAGAATGTAGCCGTAACGCGCCTCTGCCGCGTTGCGCTCGGCCGCGTACAGCAGCTGTTGGGCATCGAGCACGTCAATGGCCGTGCGGGTTCCGACCTCCAGGCCGGTTTCGCTGGCTTCGAGCGCCGTGCGGCTGGAGCGCACCGCCTGCTCCAGGGCCTTGACCCGCGCGGCATTGGAATTGACGGTCTGGTAGGCATCGCGAACGTCGCGTTCCACCTGGCGTTGCAGGCTGAGCAACTCGGCCTTGCGCTGCCACAGCACGCTGCGGGACTGATCGACGCGGGTGCTGACCGCCAGACCGCTGAACAAGGGCACCGAGAACTGCAGTCCGATGCTGGAACTGGCGCTTTCCACCGGGAAAACGCCGGTTTCCGATCGGCCGTCGGTGTAGTCGGCGCGGGCGCTGACCGTGGGCAGGTGGCCGGCGCGGTTGATGGCCACGTCCGAGCTGGCAATGTCCACCGCGTGGTGCGCGCTCAGCAGCGTCAGGTTGTTTGCCAGCGCCGTTTGCGTCCACAGGTCCGGGTCTGTCTCTTATACACATCTCCGAGCCCACGAGACCGAGGCT
>OJGS01000049.1_pt1 | contig 55765 bp, 43 predicted proteins | sample 1594531 | NCBI WGS metagenome assembly OJGS01 (sample SAMN05416816, study PRJEB24817) | seawater metagenome | isolation source: Sea water | place: Canada:Atlantic | collected 2013-07 | reverse complement strand
CACACTGCATATCGTCGGCAGCGTCAGATGTGTATAAGAGACAGAACTTCATGAAAAATTTTGACTTAATTGTGTTTGATTGGGATGGGACGCTCGTAGATTCGACAGCGCACATAGCACAGAGCATTCAAAAGTCTTATTCGGATAACGATTTACCCGTTCCTGATGAGGCGGCCGCGAAGCACGTCATAGGCTTAGGTCTTTTGGACACATTCAATTATCTGTCACCAAATCTCACCAAGAGCCAGCATCAAGGTATTGTCGATCGCTATAGACATCATTTTTTAGATGAAAACAAGATTCTTCATGCTTTCAAAGGTACTTCGGAAGGGCTTCAAGCTCTAGCTGAAAGAAGTTATTTGTTAGCAGTTGCAACGGGAAAGAGCCGGGTCGGATTGAATCGAGCCTTAAAAAAAGTAGATTTTGGCCATTTATTTTCGGTAACACGATGTGGTGATGAGGGTTTTCCTAAACCGCACCCCGATATGCTGCAATTCATTATGAATGACCTTGCAGTCCCCCCTGAACGAACGCTAATGATTGGTGATACTACGCATGACTTATTGCTTGCTAAGAATGCGGGAACTTACAGTGTTGGTGTCAGTTATGGCGCTCATGATGAAAAGGAATTGGTTGGTCTAAACCCGTTGGCATGTGTTGATAGTTTTGAGAGGTTGATGGCATGGCTGCTCGAAAACGGTTGATTTGTCGGACCTCCGAACTGGAAGAGTGTGGCAGCGGTGTGCGCTTCGTAACAACTGATAAAAATGGGGAAAAGCTTCCTGGTTTTGTTATACGTCATAACGGAATAGTATTTGGCTACGTTAACCGATGCGCCCATATTCAAGTCGAGCTTGACTGGCAACACGGGGAGTTTTTTGATGCGGATCGTCAGCTACTGATGTGCGCTACTCATGGTGCATTGTATGCACCCAATACTGGTGAGTGTGTGGGCGGACCCTGCCATGGGGCTTTCTTAACAAAGTTGCCGATGATTGAAGAAGATGACGGTGTATATCTTGTAAATTAGAACTAGACACATTCAATTGATCCATCGAGCAAATCGGGAATTTATTCTAAGATAAAAAAATAAATAAACTTTAAACTTAACTACAACGAAGTTTAAGTTATGCGTGTTACTGTCCGACTCTACAACAATCAGCTCTAAAAAAATGAATAACGATAATTTTGAAAAAAACACCATATCTCATCTGGCACAAGCATCCCTGATAGAGCAACGACGGGCGCGCCGATGGAAAATATTTTTCCGGTTTGCTTATTTATTTATTGCGATTGGATTGGTTGCATTTTTGACGCTTGATGATAAGACATCCAGCCAGGGGCCACACACCGCCATCGTAGATTTGAATGGCGTTATCGCGTCTGGGTCACCAGCGAATGCATACGATGTCATTACGGGCCTAGAGGATGCGTTCGCAAACACTAATGTTAAAGGCATTGTCATTCGTATAAACAGTCCTGGGGGTAGCCCGGTTCAATCAGAATTGATTAATCAAGAAATCATCCGCCTTCGTGGTATCCATCCCACAATTCCGGTTTATGCAGTAGTAGAAGACCTCTGTGCATCAGGTGGATACTACGTAGCTGTTGCTGCAGATCGAATCTACGTGTCTCCCTCCAGCATAGTGGGTTCAATTGGCGTTCGCATGGACGGATTTGAATTTACAGAGGCTTTAGAATCACTGGGAATTAAGCGTCGACTGCTGACTGCAGGTGAGAACAAAGGATTTTTGGATCCCTTTTCACCCATGAAGCCCGCTCAGCGTGAGCACGCCAAATCGATACTAGATAACATTCATCATCAGTTTATCAAGGCAGTAACTCTGGGTCGGGGTGAACGCCTCAAAGACACACCTGAGATTTTTTCTGGTTTGGTCTGGACTGGTGAGCAGAGCCTAAACCTAGGGTTAGCTGATGCCTACGGCAGCGTACTTTCGGTAGCCCGAGATGTTATTGGGGCTAAAGAGCTCGTTAATTATTCGGTAAAAGAAGGCTTTGAAGAACGTATCGCAAGAAAATTTGGTGCTGAAATTTTAAATAGAACAATGGGTTATAGATTACATTAACAGTAATTTATAACTCACTACGGCAATGTAACGCCTTCATCTCGAAGCATCCTTGATAGCGCGATCAGGGGCAATCCAACCAAGGCAGTTGGATCTGACCCGAGAATCGACTCAAGTAGTGTAATGCCCAAGCCCTCAGACTTGGCACTCCCCGCGCAGCCCAGTACGTCTTCTGTCTCCACATAGCGTTGTATCTCAATGAGACTAAGCTCTCGAAATGTTACCTCGGTATCCACCACAAGGGATTCGTGTGTATTTGTATGCAGATTCAAGACGCATACGCCTGTATAGAAAAATGCAGTTCTACCACTCGCAAATTTAAGCTGCTCAATAGCGACGTCTAAACTACCCGGTTTGGATAATCTCTTACCATCACATTCGGCTACTTGATCCGATCCAATTATAAGATCTCTGCCGCTTAATTGAAGCACGGCACGCGCTTTAGCTATAGATAACCGCTCTGCGCACGCTCGAGCATCTTCATCGGCTAGCGGGGTCTCATCTACGTTTGGTGATTCCACTTCAAAATTTTGACAAATACGCTTGAGCAACTCTCGGCGAAAAATTGACGTAGATGCAAGAACAATAATTGGGGGAGTATCGGTACTCATAACTCTAAACTTTTCAGATAAAATTTTGACAAATGCACATATAATCAATATTATGCGCGCGCTATGAGCAATCGACCTATCATCGACACATTGGGGTTTGCACAAAAAATGCGGTCCCAAGATCTTCGACTCAAGTTAACCGACTTCACTAGGCTAACTGACGTGTCGGCTATCGTAAATGACCTCATTCAAGCAAACATCACTGGTGGAATACAGCAAGACGGCAAATCGTTCATCGAACTTAAGATTTTAAGTGGTTTAACGCTGACATGCCAACGATGCATTGGTTTATTTGATTTTCAGATTAATTCCCGTAGTCGGTTTATAATAACGGCCACGAAGGATGAGCTTCTTGAGATATCTCAAGAAGAGCAAGATATCAACACAATTCTCGCTGAGACAGAATTAGATCTTATTGACTTTGTAGAAGACGAATTATTGTTGGCCTTGCCAATGGTTCCGCTTCACGAGGAAGGGGATTGTGAAAGACCTCAGCTACTGGATGAGCGATCAGATTCAATAAGCCCATTTAGCAGACTGAAACAGTCATCTTAAATTTAGAAACTTTGGAGTGAATAGAAATGGCCGTACAAAAAACTAAAGTATCACCATCTCGTCGTAATATGCGCCGTTCTCACGACGCGCTGACTTCTGCCGCGCTGACCGAAGATACCAACACCGGTGAAGTTCACCGTCGTCACCACATTTCCCCTGATGGCATGTACCGTGGCCGCCAGGTGATTCGTCAGGTCGAGACCGACGACGAATAAGTGACGCGGGAGCCTCGGGCTCCCGTTTTGCTGTGTGCCTGTATAGGCACCCTGAAAATCCTCCTCCGGGAGGATTTTTTGTAAGTGGATGATAGCCACCATGTTTCCATGGGCGGAAATTTGTCAGAATAGCCGCCGCTGAATTGATAACAAGGAAACAGCCCATGTCGGTTGTGACGTTGGCGGTGGATGCCATGGGGGGAGATCACGGTCTTGCCGTGACAGTGCCCGCTGTGGCAACAATGCTTTCCCGCCAGGAACACCTGCACATTATTCTCGTCGGCCAGCCCGAACCGCTGGCGGACGCCATCACCAAGGCTGGCCTCGATGGCCATGCCCGCATCACGGTCCAGCCCGCCAGCGAACTGGTGGCCATGGATGACTCGGTGGCCGTGGCCCTGCGCCAGAAGAAAGATTCCTCCATGCGGGTGGCCATCAATATGGTCAAGGAAGGGCGTGCCCAGGCAGCGGTCAGTGCCGGTAATACCGGTGCCCTGATGGCGGTGAGCCGCTTTGTGCTGAAAACCCTTCCAGGAGTGGATCGGCCTGCCATCTGCACGGCGATTCCCACGGCCAATGGCCACTGTCACATGCTTGATCTGGGTGCCAATGTGGATTCCGAGCCTGCTCACCTGTTGCAGTTTGCCCTGATGGGGCAGGCGGTTGTGCGTGCTGTGGATGGGGTGGAGCACCCCCGCGTGGCGCTGCTCAACATCGGTGAGGAAGATATCAAGGGCAACGAACAGATCAAGGAAGCGGCGGGCCTGTTACGCGAAGCCGATGACCTGAACTATGTGGGCTTTGTGGAAGGGAATGGCATTTTTGCCGGCGAAGCGGATGTGGTGGTCTGTGATGGTTTTGTCGGCAACGTGTCGCTGAAAACCATGGAAGGCGTGGCGAAAATGATCGGCAACATGCTGCGTGAAGAGATCAAGCAATCCTGGTTACGCAAATTGTGTGGCCTGTTTGCCTTGCCGGTTCTGGTGGGCCTGAAAAAACGCATGGACCCGGACCACTACAATGGCGCCAGCCTGGTCGGCCTGCGTGGGGTGGTGGTGAAAAGCCATGGTGGCACCAGCAAGGAAGGCTTCGCCTGCGCGTTGGAGGTAGCTCAACTGGAGGCGCGACGCAATGTGCCCTCACTGATCAGTGATGCACTGAGCCAGGCCAGCGCCGACTGAAATCTGCGTCGGGGTCAGCTGGCCCCGATGCTGTTCATACTTTGTTTCAGGCCCGACCGGACAGCGAAAGCGAAAGCCGGCATACTGCGGCCTGCCTATTTTTAAGGGGATGTTGAATGTCGAAGACAGCCTTTATTTTTCCCGGTCAGGGCTCCCAGAGCCTGGGGATGCTGAGTGAATTTGCCGAACGTCCGGCAGTGAAGCAGACCTTTCAGGAAGCCTCCGGTGCACTGGATCAGGACCTCTGGGCGTTGGCCCAGGAAGGACCGAAAGAGGCACTGAATCAAACCGAAATTACCCAGCCCTTGCTGCTGACCGCAGGCGTTGCCCTGTGGCGGCTGTGGGAGCAAAGCGGTGGTCCGCGGCCGAATGTACTGGCCGGGCATAGCCTGGGTGAATACAGCGCGCTGACCTGTGCCGGTGTTATCAATCTTGGCGACGCCGTGCGGTTGGTCCGCACCCGTGGCCAGCTGATGCAGAAGGCGGTGGGGCAAGGTGAAGGCAGCATGGCCGCGATCCTGGGCCTGGATGATGAGCAGGTTCGCTCTGCCTGTGCGCAAGCGGCGCAAGGTGGTGTGGTCGAGGCAGTCAACTTCAATGCGCCCGGACAGGTAGTGATTGCCGGTTCCGTGGATGCGGTCGAGCGCGCGATTGCGGCCTGTAAAGAGGCCGGGGCGAAACGCGCCATGGCGCTGCCGGTGAGCGTGCCTTCCCACTGTGCGCTGATGAAACCGGCGGCGGAGCAACTGGCCGATACCTTGAACAGCACACGTTTTCATGCGGCGGAAATGCCGGTTATCAACAATGTGGATGTGGCCATGGAAACGGATCCGGAGAAAATCCGCGATGCGTTGATTCGCCAGCTTTATTCACCGGTGCGTTGGGTGGAAACCATTCAGGCGCTGAAAGAGCAGGGCGTGGGGCATCTCTACGAGTGTGGCCCGGGTAAGGTCCTGTGTGGACTGGTAAAGCGCATTGATCGCGATATGGCGGCGCGCCCGCTGGAAACAGAAGCCGCTTTCACGGCGGCTCTGCAAGGAGAATAAGAATGTCTGAAAGACGAGTGGCGTTGGTTACTGGCGCGAGCCGGGGCATTGGCCGGGCAATTGCCGAGCAGCTGATTGCTGACGGCTTCTTTGTTGTCGGCACGGCCACCACGGAAAAAGGTGCGGCTGCCATTGGCGATGCGCTGGGTGAAAACGGTGCGGGCAAAATGCTCAACGTGGCCGACAAGGCGTCAGTGGACGAGACCCTCAAAAGCATCAACGATGAATTTGGTGCCCCTCTGGTGCTGGTGAATAACGCCGGCATTACCCGCGACAACATCATGCTCCGGATGAAGGAGGATGAGTGGGAAGATGTCATCAATACCAACCTGAATTCCCTTTATCGCGTTAGCAAGGCATGCTTGAAAGGCATGACCAAGGCGCGTTGGGGCCGGATCATCAATATCAGTTCGGTGGTCGGTACCATGGGCAACGCCGGGCAAGCCAACTATGCGGCGGCCAAGGGCGGTGTAGAAGGTTTCTCACGGGCGTTGGCCCGCGAGCTTGGCTCACGTAATATCACAGTGAATTCTGTTGCACCGGGCTTTATTCAGACGGATATGACAGAGGCTTTGCCGGAAGCCCAGAAAGAGGCGCTTTTGCAGGGGATTCCCCTGGGGCGTTTGGGGCAGCCGGCGGAGATTGCCAGTGCAGTCGCCTGGCTGGCCAGTGATGGCGGTGGTTATGTAACCGGAACCACTTTGCACGTCAATGGGGGCATGTTTACCGGGTAGCTCAAAAAATGGGCATCCGAACGTTTCTGGGAAAGCTGGCTAATTGACTGTTTTCGCAGAAGAAAATATTTGGAAAAACTTCAAGGGAAGGCATCGGTCCAGTCGGCTTGCAAGCGCAAACAGCGTTCACCTAGAATAGCCGCTGACAGGTGCTAGCACACCATTAATCAGGAGAGTAATACGATCATGAGCAGCATCGAAGAACGCGTAAACAAAATCATCGTTGAGCAACTGGGTGTTAAGCCGGAAGACGTAAAATCAGAAGCGTCCTTCGTTGAAGATCTGGGTGCAGACTCCCTGGACACCGTTGAGCTGGTGATGGCCCTGGAAGAAGAATTTGAAACCGAAATTCCGGACGAAGAAGCTGAGAAAATCAGCACCGTCCAGTCCGCTGTGGATTACATCAAAGCGCACAGCTGAGTTCGGTTGTTCGAATAACAGAAAAGCCGCAGGTTCAATGAGCTTGCGGCTTTTTTGTGGCCAGAATATTTGTGGCGACAAGTGACGTTTTCTTACATTACGGCGACCTGTTACCGGGCCGCTTGTAGTAATCTTGTCGCATTAAGGCCGTTAAATGGCGCCAAAATAATGGATTGGGAGGTATCGGGTGACGTCACGTCGAGTCGTTATTACAGGGTTGGGAATGCTCACGCCGCTGGGAGTCGATGTGGCTTCTACCTGGGAAGGTATCAAGGCGGGCAAGAGTGGCATTCGTAACATCGAGCACTTTGATACGGAGCCTTTTGCTACCCGTTTTGCCGGCCTGGTGCCTGATTTTGATATTTCCGAGTATCTGCCTCCCAAAGATGCCCGCAAGATGGACGTCTTCGTGCAATACGGGCTGGTGGCGGCCATTCAGGCGGTGCGTGATGCCGGCCTGGATATGGAAAAGGAAGATGCCGAGCGTGTGGGGGCGGCGATTGGCTCTGGTATCGGTGGCCTTACCAATATCGAAGACAATCACCGCAAACTGCTCGATTCCGGCCCCCGCAAGCTGTCGCCGTTTTTTGTGCCTGGCACCATCATCAACATGATCGCGGGTAATCTGGCGATCATGTACGGCATGAAAGGGCCCAACTTTGCCACAGTAACGGCCTGTACCACCGGGACCCATAACATTGGTTTTGCTGCCCAGCAGATTGTGCTGGGCCAAGCGGACGTGATGGTTGCCGGCGGTGCCGAGAAAGGCTCTTCGCCGTTGGGGCTGGGTGGTTTCGCCGCTGCCCGCGCGCTATCCACCCGCAACGATGACCCGCAAGCCGCCAGTCGCCCCTGGGACAAGGACCGGGATGGCTTCGTATTGGCCGATGGTGCCGGCGCGGTGGTGCTGGAGGAGTACGAGCACGCCAAGGCCCGTGGTGCCACGATTTATGCGGAGCTGGCCGGATTTGGCATGAGTGATGATGCCTATCACATCACTTCTCCGGCAGAGGGCGGCGACGGTGCCATGCGCGCCATGCGTAATGCCCTGCGAAATGCAGGGGTCGAGCCGGAACAGGTGGATTACATCAACGCCCACGGCACCTCCACCCAGATGGGCGATGTGGCAGAAGCCATGGCGGTGAAAACCCTGTTTGGCGATCATGCCTATAATCTGGCGGTGAGCTCCACCAAATCCATGGTTGGGCACCTGCTGGGGGCGGCGGGGGCCGTGGAAGCGATTTTCTCCATTCTGGCCATGCGTGATTCGGTGGCGCCGCCCACCATCAATCTGGATAACCCGGACGAAGGCTGTGATCTGAACTTCGTGGCGAACCAGGCGCAGGAACGCACCATCCAGTACGCGTTATCCAACTCGTTCGGTTTCGGTGGTACTAACGGGACCCTGCTGTTCAAGAAGGTGTAATGCCGCTGAATCCCCGTGACCGCGGTCTCGCCTACGGCGACGGTGTTTTTGAAACCGTGCGCGTGGCTGCCTCCGGCGAAGTGCCCCTGTGGTCGCGCCACCGTGCGCGCATGGTGGCCGGGCTACACGCGCTGGGTATTGCGTTACCCGATCAATCCCGACTCGATGCTGCTTTGAATGAAGGGGTCGCCGTTCTCGGCGGCGAGGCTGGCGTGGTCAAGTTGACGGTCACGCGCGGCGTTGGTGGCCGTGGCTATTTGCCGCCTGCATCGGCAAAACCCACGGTGTTGTGGCAAAGTGGGGGGCTGCCAGCCTGGTCTGAACGGCTTCGCCACGAAGGCCTGGCGCTGGGGCTCTGCCAGACGCCGCTGTATTCTGAGCCGTTGGCAGGATTCAAGCACCTGAACCGGCTTCCCCAAGTGATGGCCCGCCGCGAAGTGGCGCGGCAGGGGTGGGACGAAGGGTTGTTGCTCAGTACCCGCAGGCAGCCGTTGGAAGCCACCTCCATGAATTTTTTTGCCCGGTTCGCCGATCACTGGTGGATGCCTGATCTGGCTGCCGCTGGAGCGGGTGTGGCCGGCGTCATGCGAAGCCACCTTTTCGACACGTTGCAACAACGGGGTGAAAAGGTGATTTGCGATCTGCGGCCGCTGTCACAGCTGCGCACTGCTGACGGGCTGTTTCTGTGTAACAGTATTGTCGGCGTGCTCCCGGTGCGTAAACTGGAGCAATGGCATTGGCCGGTGCTGGCATCGGTCCGGGAACTGCAACAGTCGACAGAAACCTTTTTGGCCGGCTCACTGAAGGGCTAATAACCGCACTATGCGAAAAAAAATCCGTATTTTTGGACTGCTGGTTGTCTTGCTGGTAGTCGCTGTACCTGTGGCGGGGGCCTGGGTCAGCAGTTATCTACACCGCCCATTACCGGTTTCTGAAACATTAACGGTGGAGGTGCCCCGGGGCGCCGGTTTAAGCCGGGTGCTGTACAACCTCAATGATGAGGGCATCCTGGGTAAGGGCCTGGAAGCTCGCTTCCGCCGTGTCGGCGCGCGCCTTTATTCTGCTTTCACCGGCATGGATGGCCGCATGCATGTGGGCGAGTATCAACTCAAGCCCGGTGATTCGCTGTTGTCCCTGCTGGAGAAAATGGACCGGGGCGATGTGCTGCAACGCAGCCTGACTCTGGTGGAAGGTTGGAACTTCCGGGAGCTGCGTGCCCGGTTGGCCTCTCTGGAAACGCTTGAGCACCGACTGGAAGGGCTGACAGATGAACAGGTGATGGCGGAACTGGGTCGCCCGGACCGCCACCCGGAAGGCTGGTTCGCGCCGGAAACCTATTTTTATACCCGCGGCACTGCAGACCTGACCATCCTGGCCCGGGCGCTGGCGCGTCAGGAAAACATCCTTGATGAAGCCTGGCAGCAGCGGGCCAAGGATCTGCCCTACGACACGCCATACGAGGCGCTGATTATGGCGTCCATTGTGGAAAGAGAAACCGGTGTGCCGAAAGAGCGTCCGGAAATTGCCGGGGTGTTTACCAATCGTTTGAACAAGGGCATGCGCCTGCAAACCGACCCGACGGTGATCTACGGGATGGGGGAGGACTACAAGGGCAATATACGTCGCTCCGATCTGCGCCGTGCGACTCCGTACAACACTTATGTGATTCGGGGGTTGCCGCCCACGCCGATCGCCATGCCCGGCCGGGAAGCGATCCTGGCGGCAGTGAACCCGGGGAAAACCGAGTCCCTGTATTTCGTGGCGCGGGGTGATGGCAGTCATTCCTTTTCCAAAACCCTGGCTCAGCACCGCAAAGCCGTGCGTGAGTATCAGCTGCAACGCCGAGAAGGCTACCGTTCTTCACCCGGAGGCGGGCAATGAGCGGCCGTTTCATCACCCTGGAAGGCGGCGAAGGCGCCGGCAAAAGCAGCAATCTGGAATGGCTGGCCGACGCTCTCAGAGCCGCCGGCAAGACGGTGACAGTGAGCCGCGAACCCGGTGGCACCGCCTTGGCGGAATCGATTCGTGGTGTACTGTTGGCGCCCGGTGATGAACCTATGGCGGATGATACGGAGTTGTTGCTGGTGTTCGCCGCCCGCGCGCAACATCTGGAACAGAAGATCCGCCCGGCACTGGCCCGTGGCGAATGGGTGCTGTGTGATCGTTTTGTGGACGCCACCTGGGCTTACCAGGGGGCAGGGCGCGGGCTGGACAGCGCAGCCATTGCTGACCTGGAAAGCCTGGTTATTCGCGACACCCGCCCGGACATGACCGTACTGTTTGATGTGCCGGTAGAGGTGGGCATGGCACGTGCCGGCAAACGTGCCGCTCTGGATCGCATCGAACAGGAAGACCGGGCTTTTTTTGAACGTATCCGCCAGTGTTATCTGGCCCGTGCAGCCCAGGAGCCCAGCCGGTTCCGCACCGTGGATGCGGGGCAGCCGTTGGGGTCGGTACAGCAACAGCTGGGCGCGATAGTCGAGGAGATGCTGGCATGGCCGTAACCGGCGCAAAAGTTCAGGCACCGTGCCCCTGGCATGGTGATGCCATGGCGCAACTGCTTGACCAGCACGCGCAGGGGCGGTTGCCCCATGCGCTGTTGCTGACCGGTGCCAAAGGCATCGGCAAGCTGCGCTTGGCCGAATCCCTGGCCCAGACCCTGCTTTGCGAGAAACCTTCCGCAGGGCTGCCCTGTGGCCACTGTCAGGGGTGCCAGCTCAGCACCGCCGGCACCCACCCGGATCTGCACCGCCTCAGCCCGGAAGAAAAAAGCAAAACCATCAAGATTGACCAGGTCCGCAAGCTGGTGGGGTTTGCCACCCGCACGGCGCAGTACAGTGGCTATCGGGTTGCCATTATCTATCCGGCGGAAGCTCTCAACCGCAATGCCCAGAATGCCTTGCTGAAAACCCTGGAAGAGCCGGGCGCGCAGACCCTGTTACTGCTGGTCAGTGATCAGCCGACGCTGTTGCTGCCCACCATTCGCAGCCGTTGCCAGCAGCGCACCTTGCCGCTACCGGAGCAGGACCAGGCGCTGCAGTGGTTGCAGAGCCAGGTGGGCGAGAGCGCCGCCTCGTTACTGGATGCCGCCCAGGGCGCGCCGCTACAGGCGCTGGCACTGGAGCAGGCGGACTGGTTTGCCGACCGGGCCCGTTTGCTCGATACCCTGGTCAGTGTGGCGGAAGGGCGGCAGTCGGTGGCGCAAGCGTCGCCGGTGCTCGCCAAGCATGACCCCACTGAGATGGCCGGGGTGATTTATGGCTGGTTGTCACGCTGTCTGCATCAGCGCTTCTCCGGCCAGCAGAGCGCCGATGCATCCCTGGCTCCACTGCTGGATCGACTCAGCAAGGCGGTGCCTCCGGCGCGTTTGTTGCGGGCCGCCCAGCGGGTGCTGGAAGGCCGCCGTGCCTTGCTGTCCGGGGCCAACCCCAACAAGGAATTGCTGTACGAGCAGTGGTTGCTGGTGCTGGTGGGCGTTGACGCTGCGGCGGCAGCGCACTAACCTTTATCAAAGATTAATAATAATTTCGTAAGAGGCTCGCTCATGAAAATGCCCGGCGGTCGTAGTGGCATTCTGTCGCTTTCCATCAAAGACAAGGCGGTGCTGTACTCGGCCTACATGCCGTTCATTACCAATGGCGGCCTGTTCATTCCCACCGAAAAGCAATACAAGCTGGGAGAAGAAATCTTCCTGCTGCTCAATATCATGGACGAAGCCGACAAGATTCCGGTGGCGGGCAAGGTGATCTGGATTACGCCCAAAGGGGCTCAAGGCAACCGTAGTGCCGGCATCGGCGTGCAGTTCTCCGACCAGGATGACACCGCCCGCGTCACCATCGAAAACCATCTGGCAGGCTCGCTGGAGTCGGATCGACCGACGCATACGATGTAATAAAATGCCGGATGCCGGATGCCGGATGCCGGAAGCTAGAAGCTAGAAGCTAGAAGTTAAACCCCATCGTCGCGTTTTTCAGTTTTAAAGCGGCAATACCCCAAGGTGTTGCCGCTTTTGCGTTTAGCATCCTGCGTCCGGCATCAAGCGTGGCCACGTGCGGCGTGTCGCATGTTGCCTATCTCCTCTACAATATCTGCGTTTTTAACGTTGGAGCCTGTTGTGACTGCTACCCCTTTTGTGGATTCCCATTGCCATCTGGATCGCCTGAATCTTGACGCCCATGGTGGCGATTTCGAGGCGATGATGGCGGCCACGGCGCAGGCGGGGGTCAGCCATATGCTGTGTATCGGTGTGGATCTGGAAAGCTTCCCGCAGGTGCAGGCACTGGCCGAGCAATATGAGAACGTGTTTGCCAGCGTTGGCGTACATCCCCTCTACAAGGAATCCCGTGAGCCGCAATCCTCCGAGTTGGTGGAGCGGGCTGCGCACCCCAAGGTGGTGGCCATCGGCGAGACCGGGCTGGATTACTTCTATGCCAAGGAAGAGCGGGAGTGGCAACAACGCTATTTCGTGGCCCATATTCAGGCGGCCCGGGAAACTGGCCTGCCGTTAGTCGTGCATACCCGTGGCGCCAAGGAAGACACGCTGGCGTTGTTGCGTGAGCATGGCGCTGGCCAGGTGCGCGGGGTGCTGCACTGTTTCACCGAAGACCTGGACATGGCCTTGCAGGCTATTGAGTTGGGCTTCTATATTTCCATTTCCGGTATCGTGACCTTCCGCAATGCCCAGGCCCTGCGCGACACCGTGAAGCAGCTGCCGCTGGAGCGGCTGTTGATTGAAACCGACTCGCCCTGGCTGGCGCCGGTGCCGTTCCGTGGCAAGCCCAATGAACCGCGTTATGTGGCGCACGTGGCTGAATGCGTGGCTGAGCTCCAGGGTGTCAGTGTGGCGGAGCTGGCCAAGGCCACCGCGGATAATTTCTTTTCCCTGTTTAACAAGGCGCAGGCATGAATCTGTATGCAATGGTGGCGCTGGCAGCGCTATGTGGTGGTGCCGTGGCGGCACTGTTGGCGGTGCTGATCGAGCGGCGCCGGGCGGCGGCCCGCGAGGCTGCATTGATGGCCGAGAAACAGGCACTGAGCGAGCCGTTGGCCCAGGTGCCCCTGCTAAAACAGCAACTGGAAGGGCAGCAGCAGCGACAGCGCGACACCGATGCGCAGTTGCAGCAGTTGGGGGCAGAGAAAGCGCGTCTGGAAGAGCGGCTGGCCGGGCAGCAGGAAAAGCTGGCCTTTTCCGAGCAAAGCCGCAACCAGCTGAAACAGGAGTTTGAAAACCTGTCAGGAAAGGTGCTCGACCAGCGCGGCAAGCAGCTGCAGGAGCAGCACCAACAAGGCCTCGACGGCATGCTCAAGCCGTTTCGTGAGCAGCTGGCGGATTTCCGTCGTCGGGTAGACCAGATCCACAGTGACGAGACCCGCGCCCAGGCGTCCCTGATCGAACAGCTGGGCCACCTGAAAAGCCTGAACCAGCAGATGCACGAAGATGCACGCAACCTGACCGATGCGCTGAAAGGGCAGGCCAAGACCCAGGGTAACTGGGGTGAAATGATTCTGGAGCGGGTGCTGGAGTCTTCCGGTCTGACCCGGGGCCGTGAATACGAAACCCAGGTCACCCTGAAGGACGAGAGCGGCCAGCGTCGCCTGCCCGATGCCATCGTTCACCTGCCGGAAAACAAGGATGTGGTGATTGATGCGAAAGTGTCTCTGGTTGCCTATGAGCGGCTGTCTTCGGCGTCTACGTCAGAGGAGCGCGAACAGGCATTACGTGATCACCTGACCTCACTGCGAAGCCACATCAAGGGGCTGGATACCAAGGATTACAGTGGCCTGGAAGGGATCCGCAGCCTGGATTTTGTGCTGCTCTTTATTCCTATCGAAGGCGCCTTCATGGTGGCCATGGAGCAGGATTCCAGCCTCTATACGGATGCCTTTGCCCGCAACATTGTGCTGGTTAGCCCGACTACGCTGTTGGTGACCCTGCGCACCATCCAGAATATCTGGCGCTATGAATACCAGAACCGCAATGCCCTGGATATTGCCGATCGTGCAGGGAAAATCTGCGATCAGGTGTCACTGATCGGGGAGTCCATGGACGACCTGGGAGATAAAATTGGCAAGGCCCAGCTGGCATGGGACACCACCTTCAAACGCCTCAGCCGCGGCCGCGGCAACCTCTACCGCCAGGCCCAGCAACTGAAAGATCTGGGTGCAAAAGCGCGCAGGGCGTTACCGGAACCTGGCGATGAACATGATGACGGGGCGACAGTGACGGATCAGTCAGGGGCGAAAGAGTAACATCAAAACGTAAAATGTTTACCATTATAAGCAGTAAATTTTAGAGGGTTTTGATGCAGTGTAATTGCTTGCAATTTGATGAATTCTGTCGCTAAAAGTGGCAAAAGTTGGCGAAAAATGACTGAACTTGGTGGTCATTTTTCAGCATCTTCAGGTACGAATGTGCCACCATTGTAATATCAGAACTGGGTCACAGGATTACGCCGAAAACCTTAGTTAGTATGCGCTCCGTAACGTAATGCTAACAAAAGGTAATCTTATGTATCGTTTGATGTTCGCCCTGATGCTGGGGATGGGTCTGGCTCAAACGGTATCGGCGCTTGACGCTCAACCTCGGATCATCGGGGGACAGGACGTAGCAACAATCCGGCCGTGGATGGCCGAAGTGGAAATCAGTCGATCCGGAAATCCTGCCTATGGCGCCACACTCTGTGGTGGCACCCTGATCGCACCCGGCTGGGTGCTGACGGCGGCGCACTGCGTGGTGACCTCCAGTGGCGCCACCCTGCAGGCGGGGCAACTGTTTGTGGCCCTGGGGAGCCTGGATCGGACGGCGGCCAACCCGGCGGAACGCCTGGCGGTCTCTTCGGTGCGGGTACACCCGGGTTATCGTGCTGTCACTTTCCACAACGATCTGGCGCTGTTGCAATTGGCCTCGGACAGTACTGCCAGGCCACTGGATCTGGCCAAAGCGCAGACCGTGTCTGCGCTGACCCGGGGCAGCAGCGACGAGGCCCTGCTGATAATGGGCTGGGGGTCCACGTCTCCCAGCGGCAATGGCCTGTCCGACTCCCTGCGCGAAGCCCGTGTGGATTATGTGTCCAGCGGCTATTGCGCCAGCCAGTGGAGCAACCTGAGCGGTAACCAGATCTGTGCGGGTGAAATGAATCCCCAGGGTGTCGCCCAGGATTCCTGTCGTGGTGATAGCGGCGGGCCTTTGGTGTACGGCGAGCCGGGGCAGCAATGGCTGGTTGGTATTACCAGCTACGGCCATGAACAGTGCGCCACCGCCGGCGTCCCCGCAGTCTATACCCGTGTGGACCGTTATCTCACGTGGTTGGAACAAACCACCTCGGGCAGCCTGGTGGATCTGGCGCTCACCGGCAGCACCGCTGACACCTATAGCAGCCCGGGGACTTCCGCCACGTTGCGCACCGCCATCGCCAACACCAGCCAGCAGACCCGGGCCAATAACGTGGGCCTGCGAATCACCCACAAGAACGGGCTTACGGTCCGTGTTCCCGGGCTGACCTGTGTGAAGAACAGTGGCTATACAGACTGTCGTGGCAGTGCGGACCTGGCGTTGGGGCAGGAGACCTCGACTTACAGCGTTGGCCTCAGTGCCAGTGGCCGCTGGGTGGATGAAGTGCGCGTCGAGCCGATCAGCAGTGTGTCCCACGATTATTTCGCCAGCCTGGGGGAAAGTTTCAAGCTGGTATTCAGCAATGAGCCGGATGTGGTGCTCAACCTGACCACGCAGCGGGGCAATGATGACCTGGTGCGGGTCAACGCCCAGGTGACCAATGCGGCGACTCACCAGGCGGCGGCGCGGGTGCGGGTCGGCTTTACCTTGCCGTCCGGGTGGAGCCCGGTGTCACTGCCTGAGAACTGTGCCGGGGGCGGCCTGGTGCAGTGTGGGTTGGGCGATATGTCGCCGGGTGAGGTGGCGTCCCAGCAACTGATTCTGGATGGTCAGGGTGACGACAGCCTGGTTGTGCAGGTGTGGACCGATAACGGGGATTACCCGGCGAACGATAGCTCGGCGAGCACCCATCCGGCCCAGGCGCGCAACAGTGCGTCCACTGGCGGTACTGCCAGTGGCGGAAGTGATGGCGGCGGTGGCGGGGGCAGTCTGTCCTGGTGGTTGCTGGCGCTACTAGCCGTGGTGTCCGTTCGGCGGCTCCACCAGTGACAGGTGGCGCTGACGTTCCGGCGCCAGCGCACCCTGATTGCCCTTCCAGGGCAGGGCATCAATGCCCTTGGGAATGGCATCCAGCTGGAAGGGCGCCTTGATAATCTCGAAGTAGGGCGAATGGTCGAAGTCCGCAGCAGTAATGGCTCTGGGTTGTAGCCGCAGCAAGCGGGCGGCGGGTTCGCTTTCCTTCACCAGCGGCATGACCGGGAATTGCACAAAGCTGAAGGCATCGGCGACGACGGTGCCACTAAGCGCCTTGATCAATTCACCGGCCCAGCGTCGGAACAGGCCGGTGCGCCAGCGCAGGGGCAGCCAGCGCCAGGGAAGCAGGGTCATCATGGCCAGTGCGCCCCAGGACTGGGCGCCACCGGCGCCAATGCGGCTGATGGCATAGCGGAGTACATCCTGGGCTTCATTGTCACTCAGCCCCTGTGCCCGGCAGACGCGAATCTGACGACCTTCCAGGGCTGACAGCGGTTCCACAATCAGCCCTCGTTCCAGGCGGGCATCAATCACCAGCTGGGTATCCGGTTCGCAGGGAGTGTAGTCCGCCAACAGGGCGCGCAGGGCCGGGTCGGCCACGTCGTGCAGGCGACCAATGTAGAGTACCGCGCGGGCGTAGCGGCTATCGCCGATCACCTTGAAGGTGCGGTCTACGCTGCTGTGCCCGGCCACCAACAGCACATCGCAGGATTTCAGCACCGTGCGCAGGCTTTCCAGGTCCGCGCTGGGCTGGCCGCTGAACTGCTCATCCCGCTGCAAACGGCGGCAAATCCATTGATAAAAGGCCAGCTGTCGGTTCATCTGTGAGGCTCCGGTATCCATAACGAGGCGCGTATGAGGTTCTGGAGCTTACAGCAGCTCCAGAGCCTGGTCGATGACCGAATCGGCAGTGTAGAAGTGTGGCGAAAAGCGCACCCCACCGCCGCGTTCCGCGCACACCACGCCGTTCTTTTTCAGGCGCTGGAAGGTATCGCCCGGGGCTTCTTCGGGCATGCGGAAAGTGACAATCCCTGCCCGCCGTTGCGGGGCTGGGGCACTGAGCAGGGCGGCGCCTTTGTCGTTCAGTCCTTCGATCAGCCGTTGCACCCGCTGTTGCAAGGCATCCGCCACCACGTCCATGCCGGTGTCCTGCAGCAGTGACAAGGAAGCGTTCAGTGCATGGGCGCCGAGCATGTTCGGGCTTCCGCATTCAAAGCGTTTGGCGGTGCTGGCCGGCTGCCAGTCCCGGCGGGTGTAATCGCCGGGTTCGGCCACCATGTGCCAGCCGTGTTGACGCAGGATCAATTGATCCTGCACCGCCCGGCGGCAATAGAACAGGGCGAGCCCTTCCGGGCCGAGCATCCATTTGTGGCCGTCGGCCACCACAAAATCGGCGTTTACCTGCTCTGCAGAGAACGGCAGCGCGCCGAGAATCTGGATGGCGTCCACACAGAAGAGTGTGCCCTGGGCACGGCAGGCGGCGCCGATGGGGGCCATGTCCATTAGCAGCCCCGTGCCGTACTGGACAGCGGAGAGAGACACCAGGCGGGTGCGTGGCCCCATGGCGTCAATGACATCCTGCTCCGGGTTGTCGCCCTCCAGATTGACCTCGATCACTTCCACGCCCTGCTTGGCCAGGGCTTGCCAGGGAATGCGGTTGGACGGGAATTCCTGATCACTGATGATAATCTGATCACCAGCCTGCCACTCCAGGCCCTGGGCAATGACAGACAGACCTTCGGAAGTGTTCTTGAGCAAGGCGATTTCCTCGCTGCTGACGCCTCCCACCAGCCAGGCCAGACGCTCACGCAGCTGCTGCTCCACCTTCAACCAGCGCGGATAATCCCGCGCGCCAATAAATACGTTCTGGCGGGCGAACTCGGTTACCGCGTCCTGGGTACGTTGGGGCCAGGGTGCGACGGCCGCATGGTTGAGGTAAAGCAGGCCGTCCTGCTGGGCAAATTCGGTGGCGAGGTCCGGGGTGCTCCCGTCAGAGTTGGCCATGTTGTGTTGCCTCCGTGCGCTGGGTTGAGCGGAATGCGTGGCGGAAAACCATGACGCTATGCTAACCGGCGCCAGGTTTCCATGAACAGGTTATTGGCGAGATGCAGCCGGAAATACCGCGGGTTGCTATCCGATATGCGTATAAAAAGGGAATGCGTTAGAATTGCGACTGTTCAGTCGGCTTTAGGCCCGCATACCCGGGCGCAAGGAGAAATAGATGGGTGATCTGGAAAAAGCCACACGCAAGGCTCAGGAGTTTCGTCAGCGCGAGCGTGAGATTCTCGATGCGGCTCTGGCCCTTTTTCTGGAAGAAGGCGAAGACCGGGTAACCGTGGAAATGATTGCGGACCGGGTGGGTATTGGCAAAGGTACAATCTACAAGCATTTCGAAACCAAGAACGAAATCTACCTGCTGCTGATGCTGCGCTATGAGGAAGACCTGGCCGGCGTGTTCCAGCAAATTTCCGATGCGGATAACAAGGAACGCCTGGCGCGGGAGTATTTCCGTTTCCGGATTTCCGATCCCAAGCGCTATCAGTTGTTTGATCGGCTGGAAAACAAGGTTATCAAGGACCATGCCCTGCCTGAACTGGTGGCCAAGCTGCACAGTATCCGTGAGGCCAATTTTGCGCGGCTCACGGATATCGTGAAAGCCCGCATGGAAGAAGGGTCACTGGAAGACGTGCCGCCGATGTATCACATCTGCTCCGCCTGGGCATTTGCCCACGGCGCCGTGGCATTGATGGAATCGCCGTTTTACCAGAAGCAAATAGACGACAAGGATGACTTTCTGGATTTCCTGATCGAAATCGGTATTCGCATGGGGAACAAGGGCCAGCGGGGGCCACGATGAAACAGGCCGATGAACTGCTGGCACTACTGGAAAAAGCCGCCGGCGATGAAACCGGCCTGCCGCCGGTGCATCAGTGGAAACCGGAACGCCATGCGGATATTGATATGCGCATTGCCCGCGACGGCACCTGGTTTTATCAAGAGTCGCCCATTGAACGGGAAAGAATGGTGGCGTTGTTTTCCACCATTCTGCTGCGCGAAGACGATGACTATTTCCTGATTACACCGGTGGAGAAACTGCGCATTCAGGTGGACGATGCGCCCTTTGTGGCCACGGAAGTACAGCAGGTGAAAGAAGCCGGAACCACGAAACTGATATTTACCACCAATGTGGGCAGCCATGTGGTTGCCGGCGCAAGCCATCCCCTCTGGGTGAACACTGACAGCGAAACCGGCGAGCCTTCTCCGTACCTGTGTGTGCGGGATAATCTCAATGCGCTGATCGGGCGCTCGGCGTTTTACCAGCTGGTGAATTGGGCGTTTGAGGAAGAGGGAAAGCTGTTTGTGGAGAGTAATGGTCGGCGCTTTGAGTTGGGCAGCTTGGGGTAATTAATAGTTAATAATGAATAATTAATAGCTGCGAAATAAGTGTCGATTTCATGGTCAGCGCATGTAGGAAATCTCTTACGCTCTCTTGATGTATTCCCCATTACTCTGGATAGGCTCAGCTGCTAGCCTCTGCCCCTGCTGGTTAATAGACTAATAATCTAGGGGGCTGCATGGGGATGCGGGGCGCTTCATTAGGAAGTATTTACTATCTTTTTCTGTCTTTCTGCCTTCTCTTTATTTCTGGAGCTTGGGCAAGCACTCCTTCAGGAGTCGAGTGGCTAAAGCAGCAGCAACGCCAGGATGGCGCCTTCTATACAGATCAGACGAGTTCGACTGAATACCAGGCAACAATTGAGTCGCTATTGGCATTAGGCGACTTGGAAAGCCTATCCGATACACAGCGTGACTCGGGAGTAGGCTTCTTGTTGCAGCCTGATCTCTCTTCCCACTCTGAATTCCATTCCAGAATGGATCTTCTGGCAGAGCAATTCGGGCTAACGGATACCATCGATTCTGGCATTGTGTCAGAACGAATCGCCTATAACGGCGGTGTTGGAGGCTATGCGAGCCATGATGGGAGTGTGCTGAATACTGCCTTGGCTCTTAATGCATGGGCGTCAGGAGATTCTGTGTCGCCTGACAAGCTTGATCGAGCCATCACTTTTCTTCTTTCAAATCAGCAAGCAGATGGCGGTTGGTCTGAAACTCCCAATTTTACTAACACTTACGTAACGGCTATAACCAGCCAGGCTTTGCAGCGTTACCGGTTCCGATATCCTGTCGGGGCCTCGATATCTGCAGCTAGTGAATATCTTCTCGCTAATCAGAGTAGTGATGGCTGGGGAAGCATCGTGGAGACTGCATTGGCATTGCAGGCTCTTATTCCTGTCATTACCGACAGCACTCGCTACCAAACGGGCCTGGAAAACCTGAAGGTCGGTCAGACAGAGAATGGCAGCTGGGGCGGTGATGTGTTTGCTACAGCTCTGGCGTTGCGCGCCCTTTATCAAGTCTCCACCGCTCCAGAACCCGTTGACCCCAGTGTTGGAAGCATTGAGGGGCAGGTCATCGACAGCAATACCCGCCAGCCCATAGAAAGCGTAGTAGTCACTGCTCAGGGAGATAGTAGTTATAGCGCAAAAAGTGGCCAAGATGGCCGTTTCCGGCTGACCGATATGGAGCCGGATGATTACTCCCTGTCCTATCAAGCTAGTGGGTTTCAGGGGGTGAATCAGAGTGGCCGGGTTGGGGCAGGCCAGCACCTGAGTGTAGGGACTATTGAAATGAGCCCGCTACCTGATAGCGGGCTCATCAGTGGGGTGATAAGGGATGCCCAAGGGGTTCCAATTCCCGGAGCGCAGGTCTCTTTGGCTGGGGCTTCAGCCGGGCAAACCGTTTCGGATGAAAATGGCCGGTACCTTCTATCTTCCCTGCCAGGCGGCATTCAATTAGCGGTCAGTTCGGAGGGCTATGTGACGGTCACTGCTGCCGCTTCTGTTGTGGCTGGAAGCCACCTTAATTTCTCTCCCGTGCTTTATCTGGAAGGTAATCCTCCTCCACAAGATGTTTCCGTTCAAGGCAAGGTTGTCGATTCTGATACGGGCGAAGGATTGGGGAACGTATTTGTAGAAGTGATTGGAGTAGGTAAAAGTGCAGAAAGCAAAAGTGATGGTTCTTTTTTGCTTCAGGGGCTGGAAACCGGGCAGAAGCATCTTCGTCTTGTTAAGGGTAGCTATGAAACGGTAACTCTTAGCTTTGCCTCCGTTGTTGGAGCTAATGATTTGGGCAAGATTTTGTTGCTGAAGAATAGTGAAGCAACAACGCTATATGGGAGGGTTTTTGATAACGAAACGGGACATCCTTTGTCAGGTGCCAAGGTTAGCGTTGGTGGAATGGAGGTCGTAAGTGGCGAGAATGGGGGGTACCGACTGGAAGGCCTTCCTGAATTGGAATTTGATGTTTCGGTTTCGCATGCAGGGTACTTAACTAAAGTGTCTAGCTTGAAAGCTGGTTCTCCTGGCCAAATTAATTATGACTTAATGTTAGATAAGGCCAGTGTTGATGGGGTTGTAATAGAGGATATCGGGAAAGATAGGCTGTTGTATGGAGCTTATGAGAAAGCTCTGTTTGATGCGGATTTATATAACGGTGGAGATAGAGATGTGTCTTTGAATCTCTATGCCGAAGTGTTTGATGGCAGTGGCTCTGTGGTTTCTGAATTCTCTGTCCCGGCGGGAAGTGTAACTATCAAATCCAGGGATAGGGTCTCCCGTGAATTTGACTGGAATACCTCGAATTATAAGGCTGGCGATTATACGTTGCTTATAAAAGCTGTTGATGATTCTGATTTTAGAGTGTTGCACGAGTCCGAGATTGGTTTCTATATCGCTGAAAGCCGAGAGATCCAATCAGTTGGCTTGGCTGTTTATCCTGATAATGCGGTAGCTGGTGAAACTAAAGAAATTGGGTTTGCCGGTAAAGTTTACTATCGAACAAATTTGGGGTTTGAGGCGAATTTGCGTCTTAGGGTTACTTCCCCAGATGGGCAGATTCTTGTTGAGAAAAATAAGAGCTTTACTCTTGATGAAGTAGGGATTGTCAAAGATTTTGATTTGGGAAGAGAGTTGATTTCCTTTGGTGGATACGGAGGTTATCAGGTTGAATCCGATTTCTGGGTTGACGGTAATCTTGTTGATGAGTCTCTCAAGACGATCTATGTGGATCCAGATTTCAGGATAGTTCCTTCAATAAGCTTTTCCGCGGAGGATTTGGTTCCAAATGAACCGATGGAAGTTAATGTAAGGCTGAACTTGAAGGCAGAGAGTGAGTGAGGGTGTTATGCGTGTTTTAGCGATACGATTAATCTGGTCTGTCTTCATTTTCTTCAGCTCTTTAGGGGTTGTTGAAAGCGCTGAGCTTGTTCAGGGGCTGGGAGGGGAATCTGGCTTTGGCGATTTGGCTATGGGAAGAAATGATGATGGCTCTTCGCAACGGATAGATATCACATCGGTCTTTCCGGAAGGCGTTAATTTTTTCTCAGGTAAATATGCGAAAATGCATATTAACAATAATGGGAATGTAACGTTTGATAACCGAGTTTCTTCATTTACACCATCCCCTTTCCCGATAGCGAATCGCCCTATGATTGCCCCATATTGGGGTGATGTAGACACGCGAGGAGGGCTTTCAGATAGCGAGGATCTCCACTCAAACCAAGTTTATTATGCGTTGTTAGGCGATGGCCGTATTGTGGTTACGTGGTATAAGGTCGGTTATTACAGTGCTAATAAAGATAAATATAATACGTTTCAACTGGTTATGACGAACAGGGGTGATATTGGCTCTGGGGATTTTGATGTTGAGTACCGTTACTCGAGATTGGAGTGGACTACCGGCGACGCTAGCGGTGGAAGTGGTGGTCTTGGTGGTGTGCCCGCACAAGTTGGTTTTGATGCGGGGGATCAAGAAAACTACTATGCGCACCCTGACTCTTTAACAGAAAATGTCTTGGGTCTGGTTGACACGAGCAATGTGGGAGAATCAGGGGTTTGGCGTTTTCAGGTTAGAAATGGTGTGGTTGATGAGTCTCCTGATGAGTTACTTTCAGATGTAAGTGTGAAATTGTCAGTCCCGCTATCTGTTGATGTCGTTTCTACTAGCTTCTCTCAAGCTCCAGTTTCTTCTTATAAAAATGGCGATGATTTTGTTTATGAGTGGGGCTTTGAGAGCTTTCAACTTTCACAATTGGAAGAAATTGACTTTGACTTGAATGTTCCAGGGGCATCGCCGGGAAGTGTTGTGCCGGTGATAAGTGAAGTTTTTCTATCCTATTACAATTCAAAAGGTGAACATATAGAGAGGGTCTTGGGAGGGGAGAGTTTAAATGTTTTACAGTACTCGTTTTCTGGCTTGGTAGATGTTGACCGGTTCTCTTATACGTATAACCAGAAAGTGAAGATTGGTTCTAATATAAAAAGCTTAAGTGGCTTTGATTCGGAAGTGGATGCTGCAATAACCATTCGTGATGCTTCAGGGTTTGTTGTGGCGGATGTGCAACAGCTGTCAGATTTGTATGTGCCAGCTGGGTCACAATTGAGCCTCGGCGATTCAGAATGGAATACAGGGAATGCCTATTCTGGTGAATATTCCGTGCATTTGGCTCTGTATGGGCAAGAAGGTGAATTGGTAGGTGAGATAAATAAGACGTTCGTTATCGTGCCGCCAACTGAGGCGCAAACAGCAGCAAAAATCACAACGGATAAGAGAGATTACTTTCCTGGTGAAGTTGTTGCTATTCAGCAGCGAGTGAGTAACCCGGCCCCAAATGCCCAACTGAATGGTGCCTTGACCAGCACTGAAGTATATTCGCCAGATGGGACTCTGATTTGGGATAAAGAATCATTATTGCCTCAAATAGGGCCCGGCAGTCTTTATGATGACGAATATGATCTCGATTTTTCAGGCACTCCCGGTGAATATTCCATTGCACTAAATGTGTATGACCCTGCAGGTGTACTTTTAGCTGCAGACAATGCGTCATTCGACATTCTTTCTACTGCTTTAGATGGCGCAGGGTTGAAGGGTGATATCCAGATCAATGCGGATCCGATGTTTCGATCCGAGTACCTGACTATCAATACTACAGTGCGTAATGAGGGTAACGCGGACATGTCGGATGTCCCGGTAACCCTCTCCATTGTCGACCCTGAAACAGAACAAGTAGTCGCCCAGTGGCAAAGCCGTGTGGATGAGCTCCCCATTGAGGAGAGTGATGCAAGTAGCCAGTCGTGGCTTGCCTTGGCCCCCATTGGTGCGACCTATGCGGCTGTCCTTACAGCTCATGTGGGTGGCAATGAGCGTATTCTTGCCACTCGTACCTTCTCCATCGCCGACAAACTACCAGCAGCCTTTTCCCTTGAAGGCAAGGGGCGCCTGCTGGCCTTGGTCGATGGGACGGCAGCAGGATCCTGTCAGGGTGTGGGTCAGTTGGATCTGCACTTCCAGCCTGATGTCGTGCTGCTTCCCCGGGATCAGGTCCTGCTGGAAGTCTACTCCGCCGGCGGCGATCTTCTTGATGCTGAAACGGTGTCGATAGGCCAAGCCTCTGGTGTACTTAACAACAACCCGGGCACCAAGGCCGATGTGGCAATACTGCGAAGCAGTGCCAGCCATGTGGCCTTCACGTTGGCGCCAGTTAACCAGGCAGAGTTGTCGTCTCCTGTCCGGGTTGTGGCAACCCATTGGCAGAATGGTAATCCCGTTTTGCATGACAGTGGACTGCTGACCCCTGACTGCCAGTCGCTTTATGCCGGGTTGCAACAGGAAAGCTATGTCATCGATCAGGTGCTGGCGATTGATAGCGCGGAACCCTATGGCCCGGATGGCGCACCCACCGCCTTGTCTCAGCGTCGCTTCCTGCAGCAATTGCTGGAAGAGGCTGGTTGGTCCTATACCTTGGTCAGCACGGCGGACGACTTCGTTCGCGAGTTCGAGACCGGTGGTTATACCGTTTATGGCTTGTTCCATGAAGCGGTCAAAATACCGGAAAGCACACAACATGAGCTGGTCGGTGCCGTAGCTGATGGCGCCGGACTGCTCTATGCCGGGTATCACGACAAGCGTAATGGCCGGCTGGAATCAGCCTTGGGCATCAGCGCTCGTGGCAAGCTACCCAAAGTTCGGGGGATCGCTCTGGGTGATTCGCCCATCCATGCCGGAGAGGACAGCTTTTCTCTGGCTCTCCACGGCAAACCACTGCGTGTACAACTGAATGGCGCCAATGCGCTGGCGCATTATTTGCCGTCAGGGGGCGTATCCGCCACCGACTATGCCTATGGGCAGGGGCGGGGCGTCTACATGGGCTTCGATGTCTTGGCGGAAGCCACTGTCGCGGGGCTTGAGAGTGCCCAGGCAAGTCTGATTGCCCGTGCTCTCGATCATATCCACCCGCAAGCGCTGTCTCCCGTGGCAGGAAAGGTGATCCCATTGAGCTTAACGCTGACCAACCAGGGGCTACCTGTGGCGGGTCAGGTGAGTTTGATCTTGCCGCCTGGCTTCGAGGCAGTTGACGTGGGTACAGGCCGCCTGGCGGATGATGGCAGCCTGCTTTGGCCCTTCCATATCGAAGCAGGCCAGGAGCAGCAATGGCAATTCTGGATCAGGCTGCCGGATCAGCCCGGGGAAATCAGATTGCAGGGGAAAATCGACGTGGGCACAGATCAAGGCTTGGTGGAATACGGCCCTGTGGGGACGGGGACCACTCTGGACGTATTGGGGCAGTAAGGGGGAAGAGCAATGACATCGAGAACAGATCAGGATTACGGTAAGCGTTTGCTTCATGAAACAGTAGAGCGCCAACCTTTGGAAGAGGCCCCGGCCATCGAAGTATTGCGGGAATCACGCCGCTTCTTCCGAACCGTTGCCATCAGCATTCTGGCGCTCTTCCTCAATGCGGTCATCTGGCCTTCCTGGGCCCTGGCTATCGAAACCGAGCGGCAGAAAGAGCAGCATCGTCAGACACAATGGGAGGCCAAGAATCAGCACCTGCACCAAGTGCTCAAGCACGTGCGCGACAAGACCAACGACCGTAAAGCGGTAATTGACCGTCGCCTGACGGAAGAAGGGGGCACACTCGATAATGTGCTGACGGCCATTGGACTAAGCCAGCTAACCCTGGAAGAGACCAGTGATCTCGCCTGGCTGGCCAAGCGTGCCGACAAGCTGCACCAGAAAGCGCTCAAGGCATTCCAGAAAACAGAGCAGAGACTGAAAAACAAGAACCTGCCTGCCCGGGTTCGCCAACGCAATGAGCACGCAAAGGCGGAATATCAGAGCCGCTACGAAGCCATGCAGGCGCGCCTGTCAGCCCTGCTTGATGCGGAAAGCCTCAGCGAACAACAGGAAGCAGCAGCTTCCCTGAAACAATGGATGGACGGCTTCACGCTCAGCAAGCCTCGCGATCCTTTCGATCCCAATAATCTACCCTGGAGCACCCCGGACCCGAGCCAAACGCCAAAACCGGCGGAAAGCGCCGGCGAGCTGAGCGCCCGCAGCGGGTTTCCGCTTTTCGAGCAGGGAGTGCAACTGGCCAGTAATGTCATCACTCCTGATATGCTGGGCAACCCCGGCGGCCCCACCGAAGATGACCTGGCCGCAACGCTGGACGCACCCCTTTCCGAAGCCATCAGCGCAAAAGCTGAAGAGCTGGACGATGACCCGGTAAAGATCTACCAGTGGGTACGCAACAATATCGAGTTTATCCCCAGTTACGGCTCCATACAGGGGGCGGAATACACCTTGCAACATGGCAAGGGCAACGCTTTCGACACTGCCAGTCTGCTCATCTCGCTGCTGCGGGCGGCCAACATTCCGGCACGCTACGCCTTTGGTACCGTACAAATGCCTGCCGACAAGGTGATGAACTGGGTGGGAAATGTGAACACCCCGGAAGCAGCGGGGAACCTCTTGGGGCAGGGCGGTATTCCCAACATCGGTATGGTTTCCGGGGGCAAAGTTAGCCATACGAAGCTGGAGCATGTCTGGGTAGAGGCCTGGATCGACTATCAACCCAGCCGGGGTGCCGTACACCGGATAGGCGATAGCTGGGTGCCCATGGATGCGAGCTTCAAGCAGTATGAATACAGCGAGGGGATGGCCCTGGAAGAACAGGTGCCCTTTGATGCGGAAGGCCTGGCGCAGACTATCAAGGAACAAAGCACCATCAATGAAGAAGAAGGGTGGGTGCAGGGTGTGCCACAGCAGGCCATGGAAGATTCCCTGACGGACTATCGTGCCCAGTTGGAGAGCTTTCTGGAGAACCAGGCTCCGGATGCTTCAGTAGGCGATGTGCTGGGCACACACAGCATCAAGGAGGTCATCCACGAACAACTGGCAATCAGCCTGCCTTATGAATTACTGACCCGTAAGCTGGTGGCATCCGAACTGCCGGACAACCTGCGCTGGAAGTTCCAGTATCAACTCCACACCAGTCTGTATGGGACGCCAGGCACCCAGCTATTGAAAATCGAGCAGCCCACCGTCGCCCTTGCCGGCAAGAAGCTATCCCTGTCCTTCAAGCCGGCCACCCCGGATGATGAGGAGACTTTGGCCAGCTATTTGCCGGAACCGGATGAAAATGGCGAGATCGACCCCAATGACATACCGGATACCTTGCCGGGCTATCTGATTGCACTGACCGGTGAGTTCGCTATAGGCGATGATATAGCGGCGACGGCAGTAAGCAATACAGCGATGGGTGAAGAACTGCTCTCAGAAATGGGCTACTGGCAACCGGACCGTGGCTGGAAGACCTCACGTAACCAGCCGGTAGCGGGCGAATACCGGGCTCTGGCGCTGAACCTGCAAGGCATCAGCCAGCAACAGGCGCAAGCCCTGCAAACCGATCTGGAGTCTACCCAACAGAAGCTGGAATCAGAGGATTTTGCCGGCTTGACCAAGCAGCAAGTCGTGGGTGACCTGCTGTATAGCACCATTCTGAGCTACTTCGCCCTGAACGACGTGCAGGATCAGATCGCCCAGAAGCAAGCCAACAGCATAGGCTATCGTGCGCCGAGTTACGGTTTATTCAAAACGAGCATGACGCCGCAGTATTGGTTTGGCGTACCAAGGGATGTGAAAGCCGATGGTTTGACCATGGATGTGGATCACATGACCGGCACCAGGGTTGATAAGGAAAATGACCATCAGCGCTGGGTTTCCGTCAATCGTGCCCAGGGCGCCAGAATGTCGGCCATGGAGCACCTGGTGCCGGAGAAGATGTTCAGCACCGAGGAGGCCCCGGCTCATGGTATCAGCGCGGTTAAAGCGGTCCAGATTGCGGCGGCTGAGGGCCAGAAGATCTGGACGATTACTCAGGATAACTTGTCTATCGCCCTTCCCAATTTACAGCTTTCCAGTGAAATAAAGAGCGATATTCGGAATTCTGTGAATGCAGGCAAAGAAGTAACTGCGCATGAGAGGCCAGTTAACTTCTTTGGGCGTCAATCTACTGGGTATACTGTGATTGACCCGCACACAGGAGCTGGTGGCTACCTCATCGGGGGTGGAGAGAATGGTTCTGATACATCAACGGATTTGGATTCTTTGAAATCTTGGAACTTCTTCTATGGGGTTGTGGCTAGGTTGTTTAAATTAACTGATAGTGCTAGGTTTTCATCAGTTTTTGGTTTTGTCGCTACCTTGTTAAGTGTAGGGCAGCAGTGCTCATCTAGAGATACGCGGGATATTATAATAGGCGCAACTTTGTTGGCTCTTCTCTCTATATTCTTTTCTGCGATTATTATCGGTGTTTTTGCTCTGGGGTCTATTTTCTCAACAATATTGTTTGTGATTGTTTCTCAGATACAGAAAATGATATTAGATGCAGCAATATCTCGCAGGAGGGGGTGTCAATGACGCCATTTCCCTTTGATAACGATAACTTCTATGTCCAGTTTTTCTTTTTGACCATGTCTGGATTCATGATGGGCTGCTTCTTTTGGTATGTACTATTCGTAAAGATTAGAAAGTGGGATAGAACAAAAGGCGTGATAATAAAGAAAATATGGAAAAAAAGCAGAGTTAATAATGAGGTGTCGGGATCGGTTGATGTTCAGTACGAATATACGGTTGACGGGAAAAGATATAAAAATAATAAGGTGGGCATAAAGGATAGTGCTTTTCCTCTCTTTTTTGTTGGGCAAAACCCTAGGTTGGCGAGAAAAATTTATATTCGATCCTTGTCTAATAAGAAGATTTGGATTTATTACGATAGAAAAAAACCTAGTATTAGCTGTCTTGATCTTGGTATGGATAAGGGGTTCTTGGCTTTTATGTTTTTTTGTTCCTTGGCTTTTATAGTATTTGCTTGGTATTGATTTTTAATCATCTTTTGGCATCAAGGAACTCTTGGCCGGCTATCTGATTGTCCTGGCTGGTGAGTTCGCCATAACAAGACCGTGGACACTCAGAGCACCGGGCAAAGCAGGTGGTAAATCAAACAATGCAAGTCCGCTATTTGGTAGAGATGCACCGTCGGAACACAGAGTCATGGGCCTTTGAGGAAAATGGAAAGCTGTTTGTGGAGAGTAATGGTCGGCGTTTTGAGTTGGGAAGCCTAGGATAATTAATAGTTAATAGCTGCGCGATAAGTGTGTAGTCGTAACATAAGCGCATGAGGCCGCGCCCAGAATATGGGCGCGGCCTCATGCGTTGCAAACAAGATAATAGGGTATCGCGCGTTATTAATTATCTCGTCGCAACGCTGATAAGCAGCAACACGGCCAGGACCACCACCGCGCCTTTCCACATCCGTAATTGCCGAATATTACTGTCCGCTACCGGTTTATTGCTGCGTACCGGGCGGCGCAGTGCGTCGCGAAATTCTGCCGCATCGGTAAACCGCAATTTCGGTTGCCGTTGCAGGGCTAACTGCAAGACGTTGTTGATCCAGAGCGGAATAAACGCATTGTGGCCTTGCAGGGGAGGAAGCGGGCGGTGCACCGATTTTTCATAACGGCCTTGCCAGGGCAGGGCGCCGGTGAGCATTTCATGAATAATCACGGCGGTGGAGAACAGGTCGCTCTGCTCACTGGGCGCTTCGCCTTCCACCAGTTCCGGCGCACTGTAGTGCCGGGTCCCTAACGGAATGCTGGCGGTGTGCTGTTCCATGCCGCGGCAATGGCAGCTGCCAAAATCCACGATGCGGACCAGCCCCTCGGTATCCACCATGATGTTGTCCGGTTTCAGGTCGCCGTGAATCACATCGGCACGGTGCAGGGCCCGCACGCCATTGAGTAATTGATCGGCCAGATACAGTTTTTCCTCAACCGGTGCATCCGGGTGTTCCTTTAACCACTGCTTCAAGGTCACACCGTCGATAAATTCCAGGTGTTGGTACAAACACGATGGGTTGTCGGGCACGGGCAGGGCATGGAGTAAATGCGGGTTGCGTAACCGATTGCCCACCCAGCCTTCCATGACGAAACGCTCCAGGGCATCGCGGTCATCTTCCAGATTCACCGATGGCGTTTTCAATACCGATTGTTTGCCGTCGTTGTCTTCCACCAGATACAAGTGGCTGCGCACACTGGCATAGAGCTCCCGTTTCACGGTAAAGCCGTCGATACGGATACCGGCAGACAGTGGCGGGGGAAGCGGCAGGTTGCCACGCTGTTTCAGGGTTTCATCGGCACTGGCATCGGGCAAGCCTTCCACGTGCAGTACCTGGCAGCTGAGGTTGTCATCACTGCCGTTGGCCAGCGCCGCTTCCACCAGGGTTTGCGCCGCCAGTTCCGGCTGGTTGGCGCCACGCAAAATACCCTGCATGCGTGAGCGAGTGAGAAAGCCGTGCACGCCATCGCTGGTTAGCAGATAGACATCGCCCACTTGCAGATCGCTGTTGCTGTAATCCACATCCAGACGTGTGTCACCGCCCATAACGCGGGTCAGTACCTGTCGATTCTCGCCGATCATGCGGCTGTGATCCCGGGTCAGGCATTCCAGCTTGTTGTTGCGCAGGCGCCAGACACGGGAGTCGCCCACCTGAAAGATGTGGGCGGTGCGTGAACGCAAAATCAACAGGGACAGTGTGCACAGATGACTTTCCCCGGCCAGGGTTTGTCGGCAGAGCCAGCGGTTCAGGGCTTCCAGCACCCGCTGGGCAGAGCGGGGCACGCTCCATAGTGCCGGGGTGGCGTAGTAATCGCTGATAAAACCGAGCACACAGGATTCCGCCGCTTCCCGGGCCGCGCCCGCACTGGACAGGCCATCGGCCAGTGCCGCCACAATGCCCTTGGTGCGCATCAGCGAGCCTTCCGGTATCTGCATGGCTAGGGCGTCCTGATTATGCAGCTTGGGGCCGCTGTCACTGAATTGGCCGATACGCACCCGTGGGTGCAGATCCGGTTCGACCGGGGGGGCTGCCATGTTTGCCGGGGCGGTGGACGCATCCATCGTGTTGGCTCCTGTGCCGTTAACGAGCGGTTCTTGTTTGTCTATGGGGTGGGCCGGCATCCCTGCCGGCCTGGTCGCTACTTCGGAGGGAAAACGTTATCCCACCTCAATCAGCTGAACATTGCCGTCGTCATCAATTTCCGCAATGTGACCCTTGGGTTCGTCCAGGAACTGAACCGCGGCCAGAGACACTGCCGCGCTGGCGGCAATCACCAGGAAGAACGTGGACGGATCGACGAACGTGAGCACGGTCAGGAAGATCACCGCACCGGCATTGCCGTAGGCGCCGACCATGCCGGCAATCTGTCCGGTGAGCCGGCGTTTGATCAGTGGCACGGTGGCGAACACGGCGCCTTCACCGGCCTGCACGAAGAACGAGCAACACATGGTGGCGATCACGGCCAGCGCGATGGGCCAGCTGCCAGCAATCTGGCTCATCATTCCGTAGCCCACCATCAGGCCACACAGCATGATCGCCAGGGATTTCTTGCGGCCAAACTTGTCAGAGACCCAGCCGCCGCCCGGCCGTGCGACCAGGTTCATAAAGGCGTAGCCAGACGCGAGCAGGCCGGCGGTCACTGCAGACAGGCTGAAGGTGTCGGTGAAGAACAGCGGCAGCATGGAGACCACGGCCAGTTCTGAACCAAAGGTCACCATGTAGGCCAGATCAAGAATGGCCACTTGCTTGAAGCTGTAGCGGTCGTGTTCCTCGACGCCGGTTTTCAGGCGTTCATGGTTAACGCGCCAGGCCTGCCCCAGCTGCACGACTGCCAGGCTGACGATCAGCGCGGCCAGCATGATTTGCGTGGTGGTACCGAACAGATCCAGATTACTGGGGCCCAGGCGCCATACAATCACCAGCAGCGCGATATACAGCGGCAGGCTCATCAGCAGGTAGAAAAACAGGTCCTTGCGGCTGCTGACTTCCAGTGCACTGGCTTTTTTTGGTTTGAAATAGGAGGCGCCCGCCGGGGTGTTGCGAGCCCGCCACAGGAAGAAAACACCGTAAGCCATCGCCAGTGCACCGGTGCTGGCAATTGCCAAGCGCCAGCCATTGTCACCGCCGAACAGCAGCGCCACGGTAGGAAGCGTAATGGCCGCAGCGGCAGAGCCGAAGTTGCCCCAGCCGCCATAGATACCTTCGGCCAGGCCCACTTCCCGGGCCGGAAACCATTCACTGATCAGGCGGATGCCGACCACGAAGCCAGCCCCCACAAAACCCATCAGCAGGCGGGTGACTGCCAGCTGTTCAAAGGTGGTCGACAGGGCAAAGGCCCAGCAGGGAAACGCGGCGAGTATCAGCAACAGGCCGAACACCCGCCGTGGGCCAAAGCGATCCACCAGCGAACCAATCACGACGCGGGCAGGAATCGTCAATGCCACGTTAAGAATCAACAGCGCCTTGATCTGTTCTGCACTTAGATCGAAGGCTTCGCGCAGGTGGCCCATTAAGGGCGCGTGGGAGAACCACACTACAAAGGTAATAAAGAAAGCGAGCCAGCTCAGGTGCAACAGCCGGATGCGTGGCGCGGAAAAATTCAGCAGGTTCAGCTTGTCGGCGCTCATGGTATCTCCATACACGGAAGCATTGATGACAAGTGTGGATAAAGCAATCTGCGTGCCAGTTTGTAACGTTATGATTTTAATGAATTAATTTTGTTTTCTTGTGCGTTTTCAGCAAGCGGGGTGCCTGTTGGTGAAACGACAAGCTGTAGGGTGGTGCACGAAAAGTGTTCGTGATTGGGGCATTGCTCCCTACCCACAGAACCGGGATGGAGCCCCGGTCCTGTGGGTGGAGGATGGATGAGAGGCGCGATGAAGCGCGCGCATGTGGGGCCATTCAGCTCACTTCGATTAATTGAACGCGGCCATCTTCATCCACCTCTGCAATGTGCCCCTTGGGTTCGTCCAGAAACTGGACGGCAACCAGTACGGCGGTGGCACAGGCGGCGATTACCAGGAAGAAGGTACTGGCATCCACAAACGTCAGGGCGGTGAGAAAGACCACGGCGCCGGCGTTGCCGTAGGCGCCGACCATGCCGGAAATCTGCCCGGTAAGGCGGCGTTTGATCAGCGGCACAGTGGCGAAAATGGCACCGCCGCCGCCCTGAATAAAGCAGGAACAGACCATGGTGGCCGCCATGGCGAGAAGCACAGGCCAGCCGCTGTTGATCTGGCTGAGCAGCACAAAACCCATTAACAAACCGCAAAACAGAATAGTCAGGGATTTCTTGCGGCCAATGCGGTCAGAAAGCCAGCCGCCACCGGGGCGCGCCACTAAATTGGTGAAGGCAAAGGCGGACGCCAGCAATCCGGCGGTAACCGGAGTGACTTCGCTGAACGTGTCGAGGAAGAACAACGGCAGCATGGAATTCACTGCCAGTTCCGAGCCGAACGTAATGAAGTAGGACAGGTTGAGAATGGCCACCTGCTTGAAGGGATAGCTGTCCTGTTCCGGGGCGCTTTGCTGCCAGCGTTCGCGATTGACCTGCCATATCTGTGATAACTGAATGGCGGCCAGCAAACTGACAGCGACGATGAAAATGGCCTGGGTGCTGTTGTCGTACAAGCGGAATCCTGCCGGGCCCAGCCGCCACACAATAATGTACAACGCGATGTACAACGGCAGGCTGGCGCCAATATAGAAGAACAGGTCACGCCGGTTGCTGACTTCCAGCGCACTGGCTTTTTTCGGTTTGAAATAGGACGCGCCGGCGGGGGTATTGCGCGCGCGCCACATAAAGAACAGCCCGTACAGGAAGGAGATAAAGCCGGTGCTGGCCACCGCCCAGCGCCAACCGTCTTCGCCACCAAAAAACAGGGCCAGGGTGGGAAGTGTGACGTAAGAGGCAAAGGCACCGAAGTTCCCCCAGCCGGCATAAATACCTTCAGCCAGGCCCACCTCCCGGGCGGGAAACCATTCACTGATCAGGCGAATGCCGACCACGAAACTGGCGCCCACAAAACCCAGTAGCAAGCGGCTGATCGCCAGCTGCTCGAAGCTGTTGGACAAGGCAAAGGCCCAACAGGGCAGGGCCGCACTCATCAGTAGGGTGGAGAAAACCCGCCGCGGGCCAAACTGGTCCACCAGGGAGCCGATCACCACGCGTGCCGGAATCGTCAGGGCCACGTTCAGAATCAGTAGTGCCTTAACCTGTTCGCCGGTCAGGTCGAAGACGTCGCGCAGGTGCCCCATTAAGGGGGCGTGGGAAAACCACAGGGCGAAACTGATAAAGAACGCCACCCAACTTAAATGGAGAAGGCGGATTCGTGGCAAGGAAAAATTCAGAAGATTGAGTCTATCTGCGCTCATGACTACTCCATGCATGGGCGATTAACGGTGGGGGGTTGCGAGCAACTCCTGTGCCAGCCAGTTAACTGTTTGATTTGTCTTGGGTAAGCGGTGTTGTTGCGAGGGAAATGCACCGGCTGTGCGCAAAGGGAGAGCGCGATTGTGGTTCATATCGGTGCACATAAAAGTGCATTCATCTCGTGCACTGGCGCATTAAAAGAAAGCAGGTTTTTTGTGGTTATTCGGAAAAAAAGAGAATAAATCCATAAATTACATAGAGTTATAAAGTTGGCATAGGGATTGCTGTAGTGCGGGTGTCAGTTACGCACCGCGAGGGTGAGCCTTATGGCAAAGCAACAACTTCTTCTGATCGGCCACGGGATGGTCGGACAACGTTATCTGGAGTCTCTGGTGGCCCAGGGTGGCCGGGAGCACTTTGATATTACGGTACTGTGTGCCGAGCCGCTGCCGGCCTATGACCGCGTAGGGCTGACCAGTTACTTTTCCGGCAAGACCGCCGACGACCTGTCGCTGGTGCCGGAAGGCTTTTTTGAAGAGCACGACATTACGCTGAAACTGAATACCAAGGTGGACGCGATTGATCGGGCTGCTAAAACGGTCACCACCAACACCGGTGAGAGCCTGCCTTATGACAAGGTGGTTCTGGCCACCGGTTCCTATCCGTTCGTGCCGCCGATTCCCGGTAATGATCGCGATAACTGCTTTGTGTACCGCACCATTGATGACCTGGATGCCATGATTGCCGCCAGTAAAACCGGCAAGGTGGGCACGGTTGTCGGTGGCGGCCTGCTGGGCCTGGAAGCGGCCAAGGCGCTTCACGATCTGGGCCTGGAGACCCACGTGGTGGAATTCGCCCCGCGCCTGATGGCCGTGCAGGTGGATGATTTTGGTGGCGGTTTGCTGAAAGACAAGATTCAGGAACTGGGCGTCACCGTGCACACCAGCACCGGCACCCAGGACATCGTGGATGGTGAACACTGCACGCACCGCATGAATTTCGGTGACGACCAGCATCTGGAAACCGATGTGATTGTCTTCTCTGCGGGCATTCGTCCCCAGGACGAACTGGGCCGGGCCTGCGAGCTGGCCATTGGTGAACGCGGCGGCATCGTGGTCAACAACCATTGTGTCACCTCCGATGAGCACATCTATGCCATTGGCGAAGTGGCGTTGTGGGAAGGTCGCATCTTTGGTCTGGTGGCGCCGGGTTACCAGATGGCCGAGGTGGCCGCTGAACACCTGATGGGCAAAGCCGAACAGGAATTTGCCGGTGCGGACATGAGCACCAAGCTGAAACTGATGGGCGTGGATGTGGCATCCATTGGTGATGCCCACGGCAATACGCCCGGTTGTCGCAGCACCGTGTTCATGGACCAGACAGCCGGTGTCTACAAGAAGGCGGTAATCAGTGAGTGTGGCAAGAAACTGCTGGGTGCTGTGTTGGTGGGCGATGCCGCGGATTACGGCAACCTGTTGCAGCTTTGCCTGAATGAAATGGACCTGCCCGGTGACCCGTCTGCCCTGGTAGCACCCATGTCAGATGGTGCGCCGCTGCTGGGCGCCGATGCACTGCCTGACACAGCGCAGATCTGTTCCTGTAATAACGTTTCCAAAGGCGATTTGTGTGCCGCCATCGACGGTGGCGCCCAGACCGTGGGCGACCTGAAAGCCTGCACCAAAGCATCGGCTACCTGTGGCGGTTGTTCCGCGCTGGTGAAGCAAGTGCTGGACAGCGAGCTGGAAAAACGCGGTGTGGAAGTGAACAACCACATTTGCGAACACTTCGCGTATTCCCGTCAGGAAATCTATCACCTGGTACGCGTCGGGCAGATCACCACCTTTGACGAGCTGCTGGAAAAACACGGTAGCGGTGACGGCTGTGACATCTGTAAGCCGACCGTGGCCAATGTGCTGGCTTCCTGCTGGAACGACTGGGTGCTCAACAAACCCCATGCCGGGCTGCAGGACACCAACGACTACTTCCTGGGCAACATGCAGCGCGACGGCACCTATTCCATCGTGCCGCGCGTGGCGGGCGGTGAAATCACCCCGGACAAACTGATCGTGCTGGGGGAAGTGGCCAAGCAATACGACCTTTATACCAAGATCACCGGCGGCCAGCGGGTGGATTTGTTCGGTGCCCGTGTCGAGCAGTTGCCGGAAATCTGGAAAATCCTGGTGGATGCCGGATTCGAAACCGGTCACGCCTACGGTAAATCCCTGCGTACGGTGAAATCCTGTGTGGGGTCCACCTGGTGTCGCTATGGAGTGAAAGACTCCGTAGGCACCGCCATTCAGGTGGAAGACCGCTACAAGGGCTTGCGTAGCCCGCACAAGATCAAGATGGCGGTGAGCGGCTGTACCCGTGAGTGCGCGGAAGCGCAAAGCAAGGACGTGGGCGTGATCGCCACCGAGAAAGGCTGGAACCTGTATGTGTGCGGTAACGGCGGCATGCGTCCGCGCCATGCGGATCTGTTCGCGTCGGATCTCACCGATGAGCAGCTGATTAAAACCATCGACCGTTTCCTGATGTTCTACATCAAAACGGCGGATCGCCTGCAGCGCACCAGCGTCTGGCTGGAAAACCTGGAAGGCGGACTGGACTACCTGAAAGACGTGATCCTGAACGACTCCCTGGGCATGGGCGACGAACTCGAAGCGCAGATGCAGCACGTGATTGAGACCTATCAGTGCGAGTGGAAGTCCACCATTGAGGATCCGCAAGCGGTGAAACGCTTTAACCACTTCATCAATGAGACCGCCGAAGCGGATGACAACCTGGCCTACGTGCGTGAGCGCGGCCAGCGTCGTCCCGCCTACGAGCATGAACGCATCGAACTGGTCGAGGAGGCGTAAGCCATGAACAGCGCAGTGACCGTGGAATGGAAAGCAATCTGCAGCGTTGACGACGTATTGCCGGGCACAGGAGTGGGCGTGCGTCTGCCCTCTGGGCAGGCGGCATTGTTCCGCACCCGTGATGGCAATTTCTATGCGTTGGACAACATGGACCCGTTTAGCCATGCCAACGTACTCAGCCGGGGACTGCTGGGCTCATTGGGTGACAAACGTGTTGTCGCCTCACCGCTGTACAAGCAGCACTTTGAGCTGGAAACCGGGCAATGCATCGAAGACGACAGCGTTAAGCTGACCGTGTACCCGGTGCGTGTGCAAGGTGATGTGATCGAACTGGCCACCCCGGCCTGAAACAAATCGACAGGACGACGCGCGCATGAAGCGACTGGTTGTAGTGGGTAATGGCATGGCGGCTTGCCGCCTGCTGGAAGAGCTGACCCGCCTGGCACCGGATCTGTATCAGATCACGGTGGTGGGGGATGAGCCCTTCGCCGGCTATAACCGCGTCATGTTGTCGCCGCTGTTGGGTGGTGGCACCGATGAGAAAACCATTACCACGCACCCGCACCAGTGGTATCGGGATCGCAATATTCGTTTGATTACCGGCACCCCGGTGGTGGCTATTCATCGCCGCCGCCGGCAGGTGGAAACCGCCGCCGGGCACCTGCTGGATTATGATCGGTTGTTGCTGGCGACAGGTGCGGCACCGCGCCAGTTGCCGGTGGAAGGTGTCACCCTGGATGGTGTTGTCAGTTTTCGTGACTTGTACGACGTGCGCCGGTTGTTGTCGCTCCCGGCTGCCCGGGTGGTGGTTGTGGGCGGCGGTTTTTTGGGTCTGGAAGCCGCGGACGCGCTGGTGAAGCAGGGGCACGACGTGACTCTGGTCCACAGTCGCGGCCATCTGCTCAACCAGCAGCTGGATGAAAGTGCAGGGCATCGCCTGCAACAGGACCTGGAGGCCCGCGGGCTCAAGTTCGTCATGCAGGCGCGTACCCAGTCCATCGAAGACAACGGCCAGGGCGCGGTTGCGGCTGTGCACCTGGCAGATGGCCAGCGGTTGCCCGCGGATTATGTGGTGCAGGCGGTGGGCATTGTGCCCCGTGCCGAGCTGGCCGCCAGTGCCGGGCTGACCGTGAATCAAGGGGTGCGGGTGGATGACACCCTGCAGACCTTTGATCCGGCCATCTATGCCATCGGTGAGTGTGTGGAGCACCGCGAGCGCACCTTTGGCCTGGTGGCGCCGCTGTACGAGCAGGCGTCGGTCTGTGCCAGCCACCTGGCCGAGCTGGGCCATCGCCGTTATCTGTATGCGGATTCCGCCACACGATTAAAAATTTCCGGTATCGATCTGGTGTCCTGTGGCGATTTTCTCGGTGACCGGGGCAAGGGAACAGAGCAGGGGGAAACCCTGCAGCTGAATCTGCCCGGCAGCTACCGGCGTGTACAGATTCGCGATAACCGTGTGGTCGGCATGGTGTTGTACGGCGATGTGTCTGACGCCCCGTTTTTCGAAAAACTGTGGAAAGAAAAGACGGACATCGGCGCGCTGCGTGAAGCCCTGTTGCTGGGCGAGGTTTTCTGCAAACGCCCCGGCGACAGTGATGAGCATTCGGAGGAAGTCGCTGCGTGAGTGTTGAAGCGAAGATCCAGGAAACGGAGCCAAAGAACGCCCCGTTATCTACCTGTACGACCTGCCCGTACTGCGGCGTCGGTTGTGGTATCCGCACCGACGGCGTAACCCTGAAAGGGGACACGCAGCACCCGGCCAATGCCGGGCGGCTATGCGTCAAAGGCTCATCGGTACTGGAAACCCTGGGTGATCAAGATCGCCTGCTGAATCCGGAAGTGGATGGCGAAGTGGTGTCCTGGGACCAGGCGCTGGATGAAGTGGCAGGGCGCTTCCGGCGTATCGTTGACGAACACGGCCCGGATGCCGTGGCGTTCTACGTTTCCGGCCAGCTGCTGACAGAAGATTATTACGTGGCCAACAAGCTGATGAAGGGCTACATCGGCAGCGCCAATATCGATACCAATTCCCGCCTGTGCATGAGCAGCGCTGTGGTGGCCCACAAGCGGGCGTTTGGTGAAGACGTGGTGCCCGGCTGCTACGAAGATCTGGAGCTGGCGGATCTGGTTATCCTCACCGGGTCCAATACCGCCTGGGCGCATCCCATCGTGTACCAGCGCATCGTGGCCGCCAAACAGGCGCGCCCGGATATGAAAGTGGTGGTGATTGATCCTCGCCGCACGGCTACCTGTGACCTGGCTGATCTGCATCTGGCCATTCGCCCGGGGCAGGACGTGCCGCTGTTCAATGGCCTGCTCACCTGGCTGGACGACAACAAGGCGCTGGACCAGGCCTACATCGATGCTCACACCGAAGGCTTTCAGGCCACCCTGGAGACTGCCCGCAGACAGGGCAACGATTGGGAAGCACTGGCCGCGAAGATGGGCGTGAGCAAGGTGGACCTGACCACGTTTTACCACTGGTTCGCCGCCTGCGAGCGCACGGTCACCGTGTTCTCCCAGGGCGTGAACCAGGCCCGCAACGGGTCTGACCAGGGCAATGCCATTATCAATGCCCACCTGGCCACCGGCCGTGTCGGCAAGTCCGGCGCCAGCCCGTTTTCAATCACCGGCCAACCCAACGCCATGGGGGGCCGGGAAGTGGGGGGGCTGGCCAATCAGCTGGCCGTGCACCTGGATATCGATAACCCGGCGCACCACGCCGCCGTGGCGGACTTCTGGCAGGCGCCGGCGTTGGCCACAAAAAATGGTCTTACAGCGGTTGAATTGTTCGAGGCGGTTTCCAGCGGCGAGGTGAAAGCCGTGTGGATCATGGCCACCAACCCGGTGGACTCCCTCCCGGAAGCGGACAAGGTACGCCAGGCCCTGATGGCCTGCGACACCGTGGTGGTGTCCGACTGCGTGGCCAGCGGTGACACGCTTGCCTGCGCGGATATTCGCTTGCCGGCCCTGGGCTGGGGCGAGAAATCCGGTATGGTCACCAACTCAGAGCGATGCGTATCGCGCCAGCGGCCATTTGTGCCAGCCCCCGGGCAAGCGAAAGCAGACTGGTGGATTATTACCGAAGTGGCTCAACGCATGGGCTTTGCCGACGCTTTTCCCTACCAGCATGAACACGACATTTTTGCCGAGTACTCGGCGCTCACCGCGGTGGCTGGCCAATTTGGCAAGCGGCTGGATTTGACCGGAGCCGCGGATCTGAGCGCCGACCAATATGCCCAGTGGCAGCCACAGCACTGGCCGCTGAACGGCGACCCTCGCTGCTATGCCGACGGCCAGTTTTCTACTCCCAGTGGGCGGGCCCGTTTTGTGAGCTGTGAAAATCCACCCGCGCGCCAGATCGGTGATGCCTTCCCGATTATTCTCAACAGCGGGCGGATTCGGGACCAGTGGCACACCATGACGCGCACCGGCCGTGCCGGGCGTCTGTTTGCCCACCTCAGCGAGCCCTTTGCGGCGTTGCATCCCCAGGATATTGAGCGTTACCGGCTGCAGGAGGGCGGCTTCGTGCGCCTGACCAGCCGTGTCGGTGATGCGTTGGTGCGGGTCACCCGCGATACCGGGCAGCGCCCCGGCACCGCGTTCATGCCCATGCACTGGACCGATCAGTTTTCTCGCCGCGCCCGGGTGGATGCCCTGGTGCCGGCACGTCTGGATCCGCATTCCGGCCAGCCGGCGTTCAAGCATACGCCGGTGAATGTCAGCGACTGGCAACCCCGCTGGCATGGCTGGTTGTTCACGGCGGCGTCCCCACCCGCCGTGGAGTACTGGGCCCGAGTTCCCGTCGATGCATTTTTGCAGGCGGGCCAGGTACAACGCTATCGGCTGGCCGGCGATGCGGACCTAACCGAACAACAGCTTCACGACTGGCTGCCCCAGGCTGCCCAGTGGCTGGCGCTGAACGATCCCGCCACGGGACACTACCGGCGCGCGGCGCTGGACAAGGACGGCCACTTGCTGGCCTGGCTGGCCATCGGCGAAACCCTGCCAGTGTGTGATGTGGATTGGCTGGCAGACTGTTTTGCTGTGGAGGCGGACATCCAGCACATGGCGATCCTGGCCGGGCAACCGGCGGATGCCGGCCCGGATCTGGGGCCAGTGATTTGCAGTTGTTTCCAGGTCCGTCAGAAAACCATCGAGGGTGTGGTGGAAGAGGGCGCGGATTCCGTGGAAGCCATTGGCAAAGGCTGCCAGGCGGGCACCAATTGTGGCTCCTGTATTCCGGAGCTGCGGGGCTTGCTGGAAACCTGCACCAGCTAAGGAGCCTCTGCAAAACCCCTTGCATGCTCAGCCTGGAAGACCCGAAGGGCGCGGCCTGAAGCGCCCATCTGCTGCGTCTTGCCTCTAGGAAAGGGAACCACCCTGTCCGTCGAGACAAGTCACAACAGCTGCACGCTTCAGGCCACGCTGAGCACGTAAGGGATTTTGCAGAGGCTCCCTAATTCTTATTTTCTCCCTGGCATCATTTTGCTTGTAACGCGGGTTCCCGTTTCGCATCTTATCCACTGATTCGAAACGGGAACGACGATGAAAAGCCTTAAATCACTGTTTATCTCCACGTTTATTTCCCTGGCGGTGTTCACCACCGGCATGGCGCTCTGGCAGCTGTTTACCGGTGGCGGCTGGCCGTGGGCGGTATTGCTGCTGACCTGTGTCCCCTCGGTGGGATTCTTCAGTTATCTGTTCGTATTGAAGCCGGCTCGCACCAGCGAGAATTTGCCAACGGTATTTTGGCCGACCTTGCTGGGTACGCTGGCGGTCATCAGCCTGGCATTGGCCGGGCAGGCCTGTGTGGTGATGGTTAGCCTGGCGATTCTCAACCTGCTCGGGGTGCACGCTTATATCCGCTGGTATAGCCGCTACGGCACTCGCGAGGCGAATGTGGCACTGGGTGAATCGTTGCCGGCCGTCACCTTCACGAACCTGGAGGGCAAGCCGGTAACCGTGGCGGATTATGCGGGCCAGCCAATGGTGATGCTGTTCTTCCGCGGCAACTGGTGCCCGTTGTGCATGGCACAGATTCGTGAAGTGGCAGCGCAATATCAGTCACTGCAGGCCCAGGGGGTTCGGGTGGCATTGATCAGCCCGCAATCCCATAGCCAGTCTGCGGACCTGGCGAAGCAATTTCAGGTGGACTTCGAGTACCTGCGTGATGATAACAACCAGGCGGCGCGAGCCCTGGGCATTATGGATGCCGGCGGTACCCCGGCCGGGTTGGAAGCGCTGGGTTACGACAGCGATACGGTCATGCCAACGGTGTTTATCGTCGATGCCGAAGGTCGGCTGGTGTATCAACACCTGACAGACAATTACCGGGTCCGCCCGGAGCCTGACCTGTTTATTCAGGTGTTGCGCGAGAAGGGCCTGATTGACAGTTAAAAGCAGGGGCGAGCTACGAGCTACGAGCTACGCTCGCTTCGATAAAGAAAGGCGGAAAAGTTCCTCAGCAGCTGCTTTTCTACGAAGCTGCTGTAGGAGCACCGTTTAGGGTGCGAACCGAGCGAAGCGAGAACATCGTCCGCAGGACGATCAAAGCTAGAAGCTAGAAGCTAAAAACCTGCCGCTTTCTTTAATCATCCGGTCCTTTCAGGGAAAGCTTCGGTAATTCTTCACCGCATTGCAGGCAAAAGCGGGCATCGGGCTCGTGGGAATGGCGGTGGCATCCTGGGCATTCACGCTCATAGCGCATGCTCACGCGGGCGGCGGAAATCTCGGCGGTCACAATCCCGGTGGGCACGGCAATAATCGCATAACCGGTGATCATGGCCAGTGAGGCGATAAGTTTCCCCAGGCCTGTCTGCGGTGAAATATCCCCATAGCCAACCGTGGTGATCGTCACAATAGCCCAGTAAATGCTCTGGGGAATACTGGAAAAACCATTCTCGGGGCCTTCCACCACATACATCAGGCTGCCGAAAATAATAATCACCACGAACACGGAAAACATGAACACGGCGATCTTGCGTCGGGTGCGGATCAAGGCAATACCCAACTGGTTGGCCTCGCCCATGAACTTGGCCAGTTTCATCACCCGGAATACGCGCAGTACGCGCAAGGCCCGGATGGTGAGCAGGTAATTGGAGCCGGGGATCAGCAGGCTCAGGTAGGTGGGGATAATCGACAACAGATCCACAACGCCAAAAAAGCTGCGTGCATAACGGAGCGGTCGTTCGCTGACCCACAGCCGGATGGTGTATTCAATCGTAAACAGAATGGTGAAGAACCATTCGGCGGCGTACAGCGCGACACCGTATTCTTCGTGCAGGCTGGACACACTGTCGAGCATCACGGCAATAACACTGCCCAGAATCGCCACAATCAGAATGATGTCGAATAACTGCCCGGCGGGGGTGTCGGTGCCGAAAATAATGTGTTGCCAGCGTTGCCGCAGGGTTTCCATACGCGGGTTGAATCCTTGACCGTGGATGAACAAAGTGTGACTTATTGTGGCTTGTTCAAGCCGGGATGACCACTTAGGCTCAAGTCTCCATTGTGGGACGGCCAAAAGCATGGCAGACAACAACAAGAAACATTATCCGGCCCGGAGCTGGCAAGGAAAAGTGATCACCCGGACCATCAAGGGTGTGGTCAAACCGGTGGTCAGCCGTATCCGTTTTAGCCGCCGTTTCATGAAATTCTCTCAACTGGGGTTTGATGCCGTTACCCTGGCTTTACCAGTGCCTTCGTCAGTGCATATTGCCCGCGCTCATATGGGGGGCGTCCCCGGTGAGTGGTTGATTGCCGGGCGCAACGTGCGCAGTAATCGGGTGGTGCTGTATTTTCACGGCGGTGCCTATTTTTTCGGATCGCCCCGTTCCCATCGGGCGGTGACCTGGCGACTCAGCCGCGAGTGCCGCGCCAAAGTGCTGGCGCTGGATTATCGCCAGCCCCCGGACTGGGCCTACCCTGCACCCCTGGAAGATGCGGTGCGCGCTTACAAGGCGTTGCTGGATACCGGTTACCGGCCGGAGCATATCGTGCTGGCGGGGGATTCCGCTGGTGGCAATCTTTCCCTGGTCACCTTGCTGCGATTGCGTGAACTGAATCTGCCGTTACCTGCTGCGGCTGTGCTGATCAGCCCCTGGGGCGATCTCACCTGCAGCGGAGAGAGTATTCATCGCAACGCAGAAAGCGATCCGTTGATCCCGCTTGGCGCATTGCGCTTTGTGGCCAAGTCTTACAGCCGGGGCCAGGATGCTGCTGCGCCCTTGCTGTCCCCCGTGTTTGCCGATTACACCGGGTTGCCACCATTGCTGATTCAGGTGGGCAGTACCGAGGTGCTTTACAGTGATGCGGTGCGGGTGGCGGACCAGGCCGAGCGGGCGGGGGTAGAGCATACGCTGCAGGTTTGGGAGCAGATGCCCCATGTGTTCCATGCCCTGGCCGCCTGGTTGCCCGAGGCTAGTATGGCACTGCGCGAGATTGGCGTATTTGTAAATGCCAGGCTAGGCCACAGTGATGAGGCTGCCCATGTACGGGCCCGTGCGCAGATTGCCGGAGGCAATTCCTGGCGCTCTGCCAAGGGGTAATTCCGCAGACTGTAATCAAAAAGTTGTCTTGAGCCTTGTTCAGACACTAATGGGTAACGCTGGCTACGCTTGTTAACAGTCTACCAACCTCCTTGCTCTACAGCAGATTGCACATCCCTTCCATAGTCGTTGATACCAGCTCCTGTTCTGGGGGCCATAACGACAAAGATATGATGGAGGGGTTCATCTTGGCTAATCAATTCAAACTTCTGGTCGGCAGCAGCGCCCTTGCGGCAATGCTGGCAGCCTGTGGTGGGGGAGGCAGCAGTTCAGCGCCAGCTTCCAACACCTCGGACGCTGCCACGCGCGCGCTACCACCGGAAATCGCAGAGATCATCGACGAACAGAATGAGCTCACCGATGCCTTGTGTCCGGATGCGTCTGGCGACGCCGGTGAAGGGGGATCCATGGATCCCGGTGAGTGTTTGACTGAAGGTGAAGAAGGGTCGGAAGACGACACCGGTTTCGAGCTGTCACAGGACATGATTGTCCAGCAGTTCTGCCCGGATGCGGCGGTGGCCTTTGATCCTGCCGGCCTGTTTGATCCGGCCATGCTGCAGGAAGATCCGCAGGCTGCCCTGACCGGGTTCTTCGAGCAGTCCGGCACCTTTGCTGCGGCTTGTTTGCAGGAAGCGGCGGGCAATCTTCAGAACGCAGGCGATCTGCTGGGCGGTTCCAACCCGATTACCGAGGCGATCTGCCCGGAAGAATCCCTGGACGGTAACGTTGACCCGGCCAACTGCTTCGCAGAAGCCGCTGCTGGTGGCAATTTGCCCGGTGGTGGTGACGGTGGCGATGGCGCCGCAGACCCGATTGCCGAGCAGCTTTGCCCGGAAACCGGCTCGATTGCGCCCAACCCGGCCTCTCCAACCGCGTGTCTGGATGAAGCCAGCCGTGTCTATATCACCATCATCGACATGATCACCGCGCCCAATCCGCTGACAGAACAGATCTGTCCTCAGGATGCGGCGGATGGCCGAGTGAACCCGCCGGATTGCTTCGCCGAAGCGACCATGGGTATTGGTGGTTTCCCCGGCGACCCGGGCGGTGGCGATGGCAGCAACCCGTTTGCGCCGGTACTGGAACAATTCTGTCCGGATACCGCTGCCGCACCGATCGGCCCGACAACCCCTGTGGACTGTCTGGCGGAAGCGGGCGGTGATTTCGAAGATGTGCAGGACTTGCTGCTGGGCCCGAACCCGCTGACCGAGAACCTGTGTCCGGAAGCGGCCCAGACCACGCCGATTGATCCAGCAGCCTGCTTCATGGAAGTTGGCGGTGGCGGACTGCCCGGTGGCGGTGGTGGCGATAACCCGCTGGCGCCAGTACTGGAACAGTTCTGTCCTGAAACCGCTGCAGGTGAAGTGGGCCCGACCACGCCCATCGACTGTCTGACTGAAGCCGGTTCTGCGTTTGGTGACGTTCAGGACCTGTTGCTGGGCCCGAACCCGCTGACGGAAAACCTGTGCCCTGAAGCGGCTCAGACCACGCCGATTGACCCGGCAGCCTGCTTCGAAGAAGCGGCCGGTGGTGCTGGCGGTCTGCCCGGCGGTGGCGGTGATAACCCGCTGGCGCCAGTGCTGGAACAATTCTGTCCGGAAACCGCTGAAAACGAAGTCGGCCCGACCACCCCGGTAGATTGCCTGGCGGAAGCCGGTGGCAACTTCCAGGACGTACAGGACCTGCTGCTGGGTTCCAACCCGCTGACCGAGCAACTGTGCCCGGAGGCGTCTGCGGATGCTCCGATTGATCCGGCAGCCTGCTTTATGGAAGCGGCCGGTGGTCTTGCACCGGGCGGTGGTGAGCTGCCGGGTGCTGATGGCAACCCGCTGGAACCGGTACTGGCTCAATTCTGCCCGGACACCTCCGAAGCAGATTTGGGCCCGACCACGCCGATCGATTGTCTGACTGAAGCTGGTGGCAACTTTGGCGATGTGCAGGACCTGTTGCTGGGCAGCAACCCGCTGACCGAGCAGCTGTGTCCAGAAGCCTCTGCGGATGCACCCATTGATCCGGCAGCCTGTTTCATGGAAGCGGCCGGTGGTCTTGCGCCAGGCGGTGGTGAGCTGCCGGGTGCCGATGGCAACCCGCTGGAGCCGGTACTGGCTCAATTCTGCCCGGACACCTCCGAAGCAGATCTGGGCCCGACCACTCCACTGGATTGCCTGACCGAAGCGGGCGGTAACTTTGGTGACGTACAGGACCTGCTGTTGGGCAGCAACCCGCTGACCGAGCAATTGTGTCCGGAAGCCTCTGCAGATAGCCCGATTGATCCGGCTGCCTGTTTCGAAGAAGCCGCTGGTGGTTTTGCTCCGGGTGGTGGTGGCCTGCCGGGTGCCGATGGCAACCCGTTGGCGCCAGTACTGGGTCAGTTCTGCCCGGATGCTTCCGAAGCGGATCTGGGGCCGACGACGCCTTTCGATTGTCTGATTGAAGCCGGTTCTGCTTTCGGAGACATTCAGGATGCAATCTCGGGCTCCAATCCGCTGACCGACCAGATTTGTTCAGAAGAGTCTGCCGACGGTAACGTGGACCCTGCGGCGTGTTTCATGGAAGCCATCAGTGGTGGCGCTGGCGGTGACGGCACGCCGCTTGATCCGATCCTTGATGGAATCTGCCCTGATGCAGCAGCGGGTGGCCTTAGCCCGACGCTGGCATTCGAGTGTTTGCTGGAGGGAGGTTCTGGCTTGGCCGGTTTGTTCGGCGGCTAAGTTAGCCCTGCTAACCGTTTGAAGAAGCCCGGCAATTGCCGGGCTTTTTTTGTGCGCTTAGCGAAGAAGCGCTTTTGCACTGGGGATTTGTCTGCAAGCGAAGTGGGCTATACCTGCAGTGAGTCTCCATAGGGGAACGCCCACAAAAAAGCCGCCCTGAAGGCGGCTTTTTTGTCAGCAACGGGGCGATTACTTCTGCCGTTTCGGCAGCACCTCGCGCAGTTTGTCGGCCATGCTGCGAATGGCTTCTTCGGTGGTGTCCCAGGCGATACAGCCGTCGGTGATGGACACGCCGTATTCCAGGTCGTCCAGATTTGGCGGGATCTTCTGGTTGCCGAATTTCAGGTGCGATTCCACCATCAGGCCGAGGATGGAGTCGTTGCCTTCCAGAATCTGGTTGGCGATGTTTTCCATCACCAGCGGTTGCAGGCCCGGGTCCTTGTTGGAGTTGGCGTGGGAGCAATCCACCATGATGTTGGTGGAGACACCGGCTTTCTCCAGTGCCTGTTCAGCCAGCGCCACGGATACGGAATCGTAGTTCGGCTTGCCGCCACCGCCACGCAACACAACATGACCATACTGGTTGCCTTTGGTGGTGGTCAGCGCCACGCGGCCTTCCGGGTCGATGCCCAGGAAACGGTGCGGGTGCTTTACGCTGAGCATGGCGTTTACGGCCACATCCAGGCTGCCATCGGTACCGTTCTTGAAACCCACCGGGCTGGACAGGCCGGAAGACATTTCCCGGTGCGTCTGGCTCTCGGTGGTGCGCGCGCCAATGGCGTTCCAGGCGATCAAGTCCTGCAGGTACTGCGGGGTGGTCGGGTCCAGCGCCTCGGTGGCGGCAGGCAGGCCCAGTTCAGCCACATCCAGCAGCAGCTTGCGGGCGATATGCAGGCCGTCTTCCACCTTGAAGGAATCGTTCATGTAAGGGTCGTTGATCAGCCCTTTCCAGCCCACAGTGGTACGCGGCTTCTCAAAGTAGACACGCAGCACCAGGTAGATGGTGTCGCTCACCTCGTCGGCCAGCTTCTTCAGCCGGGCGGCGTATTCCATGGCGGCGTCCGTATCGTGGATAGAGCAGGGGCCAATCACCACGAACAGGCGATGGTCCTTGCGGTCCAGAATATTACGGATGGTCTCGCGGCCGCTGATAACAGTCTGGCGGGCGTTATCGCTGAGAGGCAATTTTTCCTTCAGCGCGTTGGGCGTAATCAGTACGTCCTGCGAGGCAATGTTAAGGTCGTCTACCTGCTTGTCGGTCATGATGTGCTTTGCTACCTGTAGTTGCTGGAGGCCCCGTGCCCCGTTCTTGCGCGGCGGGCTCTGGCTGACACTCCCTTTGTAGAGGTCCAGCAGTCTAGCGGAATCAGCCGGTTATAGAAATATCAAGGGGCCTGTCTGCGCCATAGGGTGGGGCAATGAAGGAAAGGCCAGCTATTAGCTACGAGCTGCTAGCTACCAGGCGCGAGGTGGTCCTGGGGTACGAATAGTCAGTGCCCGCGTTCCGACCGAATCCGCATACCTGACAGGTTATTTAAGAAACGGGTGTTCCTCGCAGCTAGAAGCTCGTAGCTAGCAGCTTAGTCCTTCAATCAACTCTTCCGCATAGGCCGGCACCAGTTCGCTGGCCAGCCCATGCTGGTGTTCGGCAAAGGCGGTGAGCCGCTGGGAGGGCTCCAGATTCAGTTCCACGGTGTGCGCACCATGGCGGTTGGCCTCTTCCACAAAGCCGGCGGCCGGGTACACGTTGCCGCTGGTGCCGATGCTGATAAAGCGGTCACACTGGGACAAGGCGCGGTAGATGGTCTCCATCTGCAGGGGCATTTCCCCGAACCACACCACATGGGGGCGCAGGCAGCCTTTGCCGCCGCAGAGCGGGCAGGGCAGGTTGACGGTCAGGTCGTGGTCCAGGTCCACCAGGCCGCCGCTGGTCTGGCAGCGGCCCTTGAGCAGTTCGCCGTGCATGTGGATCAGATTGCGGCTGCCAGCCCGTTCGTGGAGGTCGTCGATGTTCTGGGTCACCAGCAGTACCTTGCCCGCCGGGAAGGCTTTCTCTAACTTGGCCAGTGCCCGGTGGGCCGCATTGGGCTGAATGGCCGGTGTGAGCAGCTGTTGGCGGCGCTGGTTGTAGAAGTTCTGCACCAGCAGGGGATTGCGCAGGAAGGCTTCCGGGGTGGCCACATCTTCTACCCGGTGGTTTTCCCACAGCCCGTCGGCGGCGCGGAAGGTCTTGATCCCGGATTCCGCAGAGATTCCGGCGCCGGTAAGTATTACAATGTTTTCAGCCATTTATCCGCCCGTATTACGTAAGGTTTCAGATTCTATGGACACCATTATCGACCTACAGGAAAACCTCAGCCTGCCACCGCGCGGTAACGTGACCCTGCTCCACTTTCATCAGGGCATGGTGCTGCTGGTCGGCGAAGACGCGGTGGGCCTGTATCGCGACCGGGTCGCCATCGATGACCCTCTGGCCAATGGTGTCATCGGCTACGAAACCATTCCACCTTCATTGCAGCCGCAGTGGAGCGAGGTGTGCGGTTTTGTCCGCGAGCATCAATCCGGCTTTGTTGGCCTGAATGAAGGGGGCGTGCTTTTTATTCGCCCCGATGGGGTGGCGCTCTATCCCAGTGGCATGCATGCGTTGCAGAATCAGGACATGAGCTGGTTGATTACCTTCCCGCCACTGAATGCCTAAATAGAGAAGCAACACGCGGCACGCAACACGGAAAAGCAAAAACCGTCGTAACCTGCAGCATTGAAGCGCGGCTGCGGCATTGAAGAGATGAATAGACCTGTATCGCGTTGTGGCGTTGAGCGTGACGCGTGCAGCGAAAAACGGAGTTTTTTTATGGCCGAAGAAACAACCCGCCTGCGTTTGCGTACGCTCACCGAAGACGATTACCCGGCGTTGGCGCGTCTTATGAATCAGGTCTATCACGATATCGGTGGGGCCTGGCCGGAAGACACCATCAAGACCCTGATCCGCATTTTTCAGGATGGGCAGCTGGTGATCGAAGACAATGGCGAGCTGGTGGCCACGGCGCTGACCATCAAGGTCAAATACGACCGTTTCTCCAACCCGCACCGCTACGAAGACCTGATCACTGATGACAAGGTGCGCTCCCACGACAAGAAGGGGGATGCCCTGTACGGCCTGGACGTGTTTGTGGACAAGGAGTACCGCGGCTACCGTCTGGGGCGTCGTCTTTACGAAGCTCGCAAGGAGTTGTGCCGGGAAGAAAACCTGCGCGCCATTCTGGCCGGGGGGCGCCTGCCGGGGTTCACCAACTACGCTGACCAGATGAAGGTCACCGAGTACATCGAACAGGTGGAATCCCGCGCCATTTACGACCCGATTCTGTCGTTCCAGCTTTCCAATGGCTTCGATGTGAAGCGTTTGATGAAAGCGTACTTGCCGGAAGACGAAGACTCCCACGGCTACGCCACCCTGCTGGAATGGGACAACATCCTCTACGAACCGGAAGATGACGACGCCGAATGGCCGCGCCGTACTGTAGTGCGTGTGGGGGTAGTCCAGCGCCGCATGCGCGCCGCCCGTGACGTGCAGGACCTGCTCAATCAGGTGGAATTCTTTATCGATGCGTTGTCCGATTACCGGGCAGACTTCGCCGTGTTGCCGGAATTCTTTAGCGCCCCGCTCATGGGCCTGCGCCCGGAATTGAACTCCGTGGAAGCGGTGCGCTTCCTGGCCAGCTTCACCGAAGAAGTCCGCGATGCGCTGGCGGACATGGCGGTGAGCTACAACATCAACATCGTCGGCGGCTCCATGCCGGTGATCGAAGATGACAAGGTCTACAACGTGGCCTACTTGATGCGCCGCGATGGCTCGGTGGAATCCCAGTACAAGATCCACATCACCCCCCATGAACGCCGTGACTGGGTGATTCAGGGTGGTGACAAGCTGCAGGTATTCGACACCGACGCGGGCCGGGTGGGCATCCTGATCTGCTACGACGTGGAATTCCCCGAACTGGGCCGGATTCTCGCCGATGAGAAAATGGATATCCTGTTCGTGCCGTTCTGGACCGACACCAAGAACGGCTACCTGCGCGTACGTCACTGCGCCCAGGCCCGCGCCATCGAAAACGAATGTTACGTGGCCATCTCCGGCTCCGTGGGCAACCTGCCGCGGGTGGATGCGGTGGACATCCAGTACGCCCAGTCCTCGGTATTTTCCCCCAGCGACTTCTACTTCCCCCACGATGCCATCATCAGTGAATCGGTTCCCAACACCGAAATGCTGATGTTTGCGGATGTGGATCTGGAAAAACTGAAGCTGCTACACCGGGAAGGGTCGGTGACCAACCTGCGCGACCGGAGAGATGATCTTTATAGTCTGGATTGGAAGAATAAAGACTGAATCCTGCCAAGGCAGGGCCGCCCGGCCCTGCCGATTGCCTTCGCACCGTTATCAACTGTAGGAGCGCCACTTGAGGCGCGAACTGCACCGTTATCAGACAGAAGAAACCGGGATCAGAAAACGACGCCTTCCTCATATCACAGCCGCCTGAAAAGGGCTTCGTTGTAACCCATTGAGATTTCTGCTTTTATCGGTGGTATATAAATTTTATAAATGTGGCATGAAATCGGTGCGTTTATTGGGTATTCGAGCGGGTTTCCTAATAGCTGTAATACACCTTAGCCCGCACCTATAGAGGACGAAATGCGTATTGATTTGGACTACATGGCTCGCCTGCTAGATGTTTTCCTAGAGGCAGATGCCGCCCATATTTCTGTCCCCGAAATTGAGCGCTCTGGTTTACAGATAGCCGGGGAAAATGGCCTGGATGAAAAGTTTCTTTTCCATTTCCAGTTGGCTGCTGAAAATGGTTTGATCAGTAACCGAGATCTTCAGGTAAACGGTCTCAAGTCACTGGGTGTTACTATTGGGGCCGGAGGCGGGGTTTCGCTTGTATCGACCCCAATACGCCTTACCCAGTCGGGCCATGATTTCGCCAATGCATTGCAAAACAAAGAGGTTTTGGTGAGGCTTCGGTCGGAATTGAAAGACGCTCCATTCAGAGTCCTATTCGACGGCAGCCAGAAGCTGCTAGAACATTTCCTAAAGAAAAAGCTAGATCAGCTATTGGAGTAAGCTGTGTCTAGCAAGTGCAGACACAGCCACGGCTTTTCCATTCCGGCTGCACCTCTATTACAAAGCCGCGCGTGCTGCGGGCGTTACATGGAAAGAGTAAGTGAATCACACTGAGAACTCATCATTTCGAGAAAAGCTCATAGAGCATCTGTTTATTGGAGAGCTACTAAAGCTCTCTTGGAAGAGTTCTAATTGCACGCTAGAGGTGGCCAGCCCAGAAGTCGATAATGCTGGATACGATGTAATAGCGGAAGACAATGGAATAGTAAGGCATATACAACTAAAAGCCTCATACATTGGCGGTAGAACAGCTAATCAGAAAGTCCATACAAGACTTTCTGATAAACCATCTGGGTGTGTTCTCTGGATTTACTTTAACGAAGATACCTTAGAGCTTGGTCCATTCCTCTTCTTTGGGGCACAGCCAGGCGAACGACTTCCAGCCCTTGACGGGCTCAAAGTCGCAAAGCATACCAAGGGTGATCAGGACGGGTTTAAGGCTGAAAGGCCGAATATCAGAGTCCTTCCAAAGGGTAAATTTAGAAAAATTGAATGTGTCGACGAAGTCTATGCGGCCTTGTTCGGTGCAACTATGTAACAAAGACCATGCACGCGACTAGTGCGTGCATGGCGACGTTGGGCGTCATAAGGAGAGCATTAAATGCCAGCAATGTACGACAAGCCTGTCCGAATTCTCATGCAGGAAATGATCCCCGCCCTTAAACTTTCTCCAGGTGATACCTTCACCCGGGAACAAGCTGTCCAATGGTTCGCTGAAAATTATCCAAAGATTAAACAGGGCACTGTCGCTGCACACTTAGTCCGTCTCTCGACCAATGTGCCGACCAGGCTGCAATATAGCGTTCGGCCAGACGGGTCGGATGATCATTTCTTCAAGATCGATAGCAGCACTTTTCGCCTATACGAACTAGGAAGAGACCCAACGCCGATCTCAGAATCCACCCCGGCCAGTGAAGAGCCGGCTGAAGCCACTTCAGAGGGAACTGGTCAGTTTGCTTATGAGCACGACCTTCGAGATTTCCTTGCTAGGAATCTTCAACTTCTTGAGCCAGGCCTTACTCTGTACTCCGATGAAGGTATCACTGGTGTGGAATTTCCAGTCGGCGGCCGTTTCATCGATCTACTAGCTGTTGATTCATCTGGGAATTACGTCGTGATCGAGCTCAAGGTATCGAAGGGCTATGATCGGGTAGTCGGCCAGCTCCTTCGCTACGTGAACTGGATCAAGATCAATCAAGCTGACGAAGGTCAGAGCGTCAGAGGCGTGATTGTCGCAAAGAACATTAGTGAAGATCTTCGGCTCGCCTGTGCGGGCTTGCCAGATGTTGCATTGGCGGAATACGAATTGGCAGTGTCGATTAAACCAATTGCCGGGCTGAAGTCATGAGGCTCAACATTTCGTTGCAATGGACATTGGCAGCTAGACAGTAAGGTCTTGCCAAGAGCCCATCGGCTCTTGGTGGTCAGGCTGTTCGCGCCTCGAGAGGCGCTCCTACAGCAGGCTCTCGGGTCAGTGTAGAAATGTCGATCTTGTTGTTCGCCTGACAAGCTGAATGAAATCAAAATAATCCTCAAACCCTCTGGAGAGACAATGAACGCCAACCTGGTTAGAAACGGCTTTATCGCCGCCGCCTTGATGAACATCGGCGGTGTCCTGCTTTTTTCCCGTGCCTTCACCAATGACGCTATCAACCAGGCCGATCCGGTGGTCATGTCCAACTTCGGGCTGCTGATGATTGTGGTCTGGGGGCTGGCCTATCTGGGGGCGGCGTTTATCCAGGGCAATATCCGCTGGCTGGCGGCGGCGTTTGCCGTGGAGAAGCTGGTGTACGTGGTGGCGTGGGGGCTGTGGATGGCGAACCATAGCCTTGGCGCGGTGTATGAGCAGGATCTGTTTGCCGGGGTGTTTTACAGCATCTATGGGCTCAACGATCTGGCCTTTATGCTGTTCTTTGGCTGGGTGTTCCTTTCGCAGCGTTCCAAGGGCTGATTGCCCATGGACCCCACTGAAACCGGGAAGAAGTACGACACCCTGACCCACCTGTGGGAAAGCGAGAAGTTCAATCGTCAGAATGGCGTTGAGGCGCACAAGCGGGCGCTGCAGTTTGTCCGCCGCAAGGGCCGGGCGCTGGATGTGGGGTGTGGGTGTACGGGCCGGTTTATTGATTTGCTGCAGGAGCAAGGCTTTACGCCGGAAGGCGTGGATATTTCGGCGAAGATGCTGAGGCTGGCCCGCGATCGCCACCCGGATGTGACGTTCCATCATCAGGATATCTGCCAGTGGGACAGCCCTGCTGATTATGCTTTTATCACGGCGTGGGACAGCATCTGGCATGTGCCTTTCTCGGAACAGGAAAATGTTATCACCCGGCTGGTGAACAGCCTTGCAGCGGGCAGTGTGTTGATCTTCTCGT
>OJGS01000044.1_pt1 | contig 58050 bp, 48 predicted proteins | sample 1594531 | NCBI WGS metagenome assembly OJGS01 (sample SAMN05416816, study PRJEB24817) | seawater metagenome | isolation source: Sea water | place: Canada:Atlantic | collected 2013-07 | reverse complement strand
TAAGAGACAGGGGGTGCGGAAGGGCGCGTGGTCAATGGCGGCGCTGCGCAACGGTGTCGATCAGGGCCAGCAGCGCAGCCGGGCCCGGCAGTCCTTGCACTGCCGTGCGGGCCTGGCCAAAGGCGGCTGCGGCGCGGTCGCGGGCGGCATCGAGGCCCAGCAGGCTGACGAAGGTCTGCTTGCCGTCGCGCGCATCCTTGCCGGCGGTCTTGCCGAGTTGGGCGGTTGCGGCATCCACGTCGAGTACATCGTCCTGAATCTGGTAGGCCAGCCCCAGGGCGGCGCCGCAGGCGCTGAGGGCATCGCGCTGTGCCGGTGTCGCGGCCGCGGCAATGCCGGCCATGTCGAAGCAGGCCTGAATGAGCGCCCCGGTCTTGCGCTGATGCAGGGTGGTCAGGGCATCCAGCTGCAACGCCGCGTCGCCGTGTTGCGCCGCAAGGTCCAGCACCTGGCCGCCCACCATGCCGCGTGCCCCGGCGGCGGCGGCCAGAGTCGCCACCAGTTGCACGCGGGTGGCGGCGTCCAGGGTGTCGGCGGTGGCGAGCACCTCGAAGGCCAGCGTGTTGAGCGTGTCACCCACCAGAATGGCGGTGGCCTCGCCAAAGGCCTTGTGCACCGTGGGCTGGCCGCGCCGCAGGTCGTCGTTGTCCATGGCCGGCAGGTCATCGTGGACCAGCGAGTAGGCGTGGATCAGTTCGATGGCGGCCGCCACCGCATCGAGGCGCTGGGGCGCGGCGCTCAGGGCCGTGCCGCTGGCGTAGACCATCAGCGCGCGCAGCCGCTTGCCGCCGGCCGTGGCGTAGCGCAGGGCCTCGACAAAGGTTTCGCTGTCGGCGTCGGCGGGCGTGCCGCGCGCCAGACTGACGGCCAGGGCCTGCTCGACGCGGCTCGTCCAGGCGTGCACCCCGGTGGTCATTCGGCGTCGCTGGGCCGGGTCAGGGTGTCCACCCGCTGGGTGGCGGTGTCCAGCGCCGTGCGGCAGCGCTGGCTCAACTGCGTGCCCTGCTCGAACAGCGCGATGGACTGATCCAGCGGCAGGTCGGCGGCTTCCAGTTGTTGCACCAGCGCTTCGAGGGCCTTCATGTCGGCTTCGAACTGGCTGACCGGGTCGTCAGCCGGGGTGTGTGGCGCTTTCTTGTCCGGGGCTTTGCTCATGGGGCTTTCCTTGACGCTCAGGGCGCCGCGCGGCCGCGCCACTGCACGGCATACAGGTCATGCCGACGGTCTTTGCGGTTCTGCACCGAGCCATGCGCGCGGGCGGTTTTGAGGGCGGCCAGGTCGAGGTCGGCGAAGGCGATCATCTCGACGTTGGGCGTGGTGTCGGCGGCAATGCCGTCGCGACCAAAGGGGAAGTCGCAGGGCGTGATGATGGCGCTCTGGGCGTAGTGGATGTCCATGTTGTGCACGCGCGGCAGGTTGCCGGTATTGCCCGAGGTGATGACGTAAATCTGGTTCTCGACGGCGCGCGCATGGGCGCAGTAGCGAACGCGCAGATGGCCGTTGCGCTCTTCGGTGGAGTAGGGCACGAACAGGATGTCGGCGCCTTGGTCGACCAGATGGCGGGTCAGTTCGGGGAACTCGCTGTCGTAGCAGACCAGCACGCCGATGGTGCCGCAGTCGGTCTGGATGGCGCGCACGTAATCGCCGCCCTGTACCTGCCACCAGTAACGCTCGGAAGGCGTGGGGTGAATCTTGGGTTGTTCGTAGACCGAGCCGTCACGCAGAAACACGTGGGCGAGGTTGAGCAGGCGCCCGTCTTCCTGCACCGCCGGGTGGCTGCCGGCAATGATGTTGACGTTGTAGCGCAGCGCCATTTCGTGGAACAGGGCTTCCAGCCGATCGTTGTATTCGGCAAGCTTGAGCACCGCCTCACGCGGCTTGAGCGGTTCGTTTTCAACCGACAGGAGCTGCATCGCGAAGTATTCGGGAAACACCACGAAGTCGGATTTGTAGTCGGACACCGTGTCGACGAAGTAGCGCACGATGTCGGCGAATTCATCGAACGAGCTGATGGCCCGCTGCAGGTACTGCACGGTGGCCACGCGGACGGTGGAAGGGCCGCGGTCCGCGGCCGAGTGGGCGCGGGTCACGTCCTGCCGGGAGTGCGGGTTGCGCCAGATCATGTGCGAGGCCGCGCCGCCCGATTCGGTGTCGGACTTCAGGTATTTCGGCAGCACGCCCAGAAACTCGAAGCCCTGCCGCAGCTGAAAATTCATCACCTGGTCGCGAATCTGACCGGCAATCACCGCGCGACAGTATTCGCCGTGGCCGCCGACCTTTTTGGCGCGGCGCGCGTAGCCCGGCAGGCGACCGCCGAAAACGATGCTGTCGAGGCCTAGATCGACGCACAGCTTGCGCCGCGCCGAGTAGAGTCGCTCGGCCAGGCGCCGGCCACGGAACGCCGGATCGATCGCCACTTCATAGCCGTACAGCACATCGCCATCTTCGTCGTGCGTCGAGCCGAAGCCGTTGCCGGTGATCTCGGTCCAGGTATGGGGCCGCATCGCCTCGTCTTCGGTGACGATGATGGTGGCGCAGTAGCCGACCACCGCGCCGTCGAGTTCGGCAACCAGATGGCCTTCGGGAAAGTGGTTGAGCTGTCCGCGCAGCTGGTCCAGCGTGTAGCCGCTTTGCGGCGCGTAGGCCTTCTTCACCAACTGGCGGATGGCCGCGATGTCTTGGTGTTGCGCGGGGCGTATCGTCAGCGAGCGGGAGCGCGCCATGCAGGACTCGTCAGGGAAAGGTAGGGGAGTATCGCTTACTCGGGCGGGGATCAGGGGTGGCGGGGTCGCTTGGCGCCGCGGTGGAACGCCGGGCTCAGAGCTTCGGTCGACGATAGCCGCCCGCCACGCCCCCCGGCGCCAGTACCAACTGCCAGAGCTGCAGGTTGCGCGCGCGAAACGCGCCGGCGCAGGACAGCAAGTAGTAGCGCCACATGCGCTGAAAGTGGGCTCCGAAGCGCGCTTCAAAGGTGGGCCAGCTGCGCGTGAAGCGCTCGTGCCAGGCCATCAGCGTGCGGTCGTAGTCGGCGCCAAAGTTATGCATGTCCTCAATCACGAATTTCGGGTCGGCCGCGTCGGCGATCTGACCGAGCACCGGCAGCTGCCCGTTCGGGAAGATGTAGCGGTTGGTCCAAGGGTCGGTGGTCCCACGGTGATGGGTCTTGCCGATGGTGTGCAAGAGCATCAGGCCATCCGCTGCCAAAAGCTGGTGGGCGATCTTGAAAAATTCGGGATAGTTCTTGCATCCGACATGTTCAAACATGCCAACCGAGGCGATGCGATCAAAGCGCTGGGTTGCACCCGCCGCATAACGTCGGTAGTCAACCAGCGCGACCTCGACCGGCAGGCCCGCGCAGCGTGTGCGCGCCAGTTCGGCCTGTGCCTGCGAGATGGTCAGGCCGACACACCGCGCTCCGTAGCGTTGCGCCGCGTGGGCCAGCAGGCTGCCCCAGCCACAGCCGACGTCCAGCAGCCGCATGCCCGGTTCGAGGCCCAGCTTGCGACACACCAGGTCAAGTTTGGCCGTCTGCGCATCGTCCAGGGTTGCTGCATCGGCCCAGTAACCGCAGGAGTACGCCATCGATTCATCGAGCATTGCGGTAAAGAAGTCGTTGCCAAGGTCGTAGTGATGGCGTCCAACGATCCAGGCCCGCGCTTCACTCTGCAGGTTGAGCACCCGCGCCTTGAGTATGGCCAGCAGCAGCCCCGGCGGGTGTATGGCGTCGTGCAGGCGGGCCCGCAGCAGACGGTCGATGAGCGCGTCGACCTGTTCGGCGTCCCAGTCTCCGTCCATATAGCTTTCACCCAGGCCGAGGTTGCCCTGAGCCAGAATGCGTCTGGCGGCGCGAGGGTGGTTGAGCTGCAGGTCAAAAGGCCGTCGGCCATTGAGCTCTATGCCGGCACGCGCCAACAGCGCGGCAAGATGGTCCGTGGCGCGCGTGCCGTGGCTGTGGCGGCGAAACTCGGGGTTGGTCGAGCGTTCTGCGGGCGACGAGGGATATGGGGCGTTCGACATGCTCGCTCTCCATCTGACCGACCCAATGCGACTCGCTGTGGTCTTCCAGGCAACCGTCGCGACCGGTGGGCGGCGTTCCCAGCCGCGCGGTGTCTGCACCTAAGGTAGTGATCGGGTGCCGTGCCCGCAAGCGCCCCGAGCCATCGCGCCCATCGCCTTCGGTGCGGTGGCGGGTCGGCTGGGAGCGCACAACGCTGGCGATGGGCGCACCGACGGGGGGCTTCTTGCCCCTTCAATGATTTTTCCCGTAGCCTCCGCGCGCCGCGCTCCCGCCCGCTTCCCTGGTTTCGCTCATGACCGATGCACACGAATACGGCGCCAATGCCATTGAGGTTCTTCAAGGCTTGGACCCGGTGCGCAAGCGGCCCGGAATGTACACCGACACCCAGCGGCCGAACCATCTGGCGCAGGAGGTGGTGGACAACGCCGTCGATGAAGCGCTGGCGGGTCACTGCAAAAGCATTCAGGTCACGGTGTTCGAGGACGGTTCGCTGGAAGTCTCCGACGACGGCCGTGGCATGCCGGTCGACACTCACCCCGAACACGGCGTGTCGGGGGTGGAGCTGATCCTCACCAAGCTGCACTCCGGGGCCAAGTTCTCGAACAAGATGTACGGCTATTCCGGCGGCCTGCACGGGGTGGGCGTGTCGGTGGTCAATGCGCTGTCCACGCGTCTGGTGGTGACGGTCTACCGCGGCGGCAAGCAGCACGAAATCGTATTTGCCAGCGGCCACAAGGCTGAAGAGTTGCGCGAGGTGGGCACCGTGGGGCAGCGCCGCACCGGCACCACCGTGCGCTTCTGGCCCGACCCGCAGTATTTCGACAGCCCCAGATTCAGCCTGCCGCGGCTCAAGCAGAACCTGCGCGCCAAGGCGGTGCTGTGCCCGAATCTCAAGATCAGCCTCGATGACCGCGTGCACGGCGAGCAGATCACCTGGCTGTACGAAAACGGCCTGCTCGATTACCTCAAGGATGCCTTGGGTGATCTTGAGACGCTGCCGGCCGAGCCGTTCACCGGGTCGTTGAAGGCGGCGCGCGAAGAGGCCGAGTGGGCGCTGGTGTGGACCGTCGGCGGCGGGGAGGCGGTGGCCGAAAGCTATGTCAACCTCATTCCCACGGCGCAGGGCGGCACCCACGTCAATGGCTTGCGCACCGGACTGACCGAGGCGATCCGCGAGTTCTGCGAATTTCGCAACCTGCTGCCACGCGGCGTGAAGCTGACGCCCGATGACGTATGGAATGGCTGCCAGTACGTGCTGTCCACCAAGATGCACGACCCGCAGTTTGCCGGCCAGACCAAGGAGCGTCTGTCGTCGCGCGAGACGGCGGCGTTTGTCTCGGGCACGGTGCACGATGCCTTCGGCCTGTGGCTCAACCAGCATCCCAACGAGGGCGAGCAGATTGCCCAGCTGGTCATCAGCAATGCTGCGGCGCGCCTCAAGCAGAGCCGCCAGGTGGTGCGCAAGAAGATCACCTCGGGCCCGGCGCTGCCGGGCAAGCTGGCCGATTGTGTGTCCACCGATCTGTCGCAGACCGAACTGTTTCTGGTTGAAGGCGATTCGGCCGGCGGTTCGGCCAAGCAGGCACGGGACCGCGACACCCAGGCCGTGATGCCCTTGCGCGGCAAGATTCTCAACACTTGGGAGTGCGATGCCAACGAGGCGCTGGCAAGCCAGGAAATTCACGACATTTCGGTGGCCATTGGCGTGGACCCCGGCAGTGCCGACCTCAGCCAGCTGCGCTACGGCAAGGTCTGTGTGCTGGCCGATGCCGACTCCGACGGATTGCACATTGCCACCCTGCTGTGCGCCCTGTTTCTGCGCCATTACCGGCCGTTGGTGCAGGCCGGGCACGTCTACATCGCGATGCCGCCGCTGTACCGCATCGACCTGGCCAAGCAGGTGTTCTACGCCCTGGACGGCGCCGAGCGTGATGGCATTCTCGACCGTCTGCAGGCCGAAAACCCCAAGGCCAAGCTCAGCGTCACCCGCTTCAAGGGCCTGGGTGAAATGAACCCGCTGCAGCTGCGCGAAACCACCATGGCCCGCGACACCCGCCGGCTGGTGCAGTTGACCCTGGACGAGGGGCAATCGGACCAGATCGTCGACATGCTGCTCAACAAGAAGCGCGCCAGCGACCGCAAGGACTGGCTGGAGCGTGAAGGCAACCGCGCCAACGTCTGAACCGCCGCCGCGCACCCGGGGCCTGACGGCGCACGGGCTGGCGGCTGCGTACACTCTGCCCCTGCCATTTCCGGGTCACTAGAACACGATGTCCGTGATTGAAACCGAACGTCTGCCCCTCTCGGTTTTCGCCGAGCGCGCCTATCTCGATTATTCGATGTACGTGGTGCTGGACCGTGCGCTGCCGAACATTGCCGACGGGCTGAAGCCGGTGCAGCGGCGCATCGTCTACGCCATGAGTGAGCTGGGCCTGAGCGCCGGCGCCAAGCACAAGAAATCGGCGCGCACGGTGGGGGACGTACTCGGCAAGTTTCACCCGCATGGCGACACCGCCTGCTACGAGGCCATGGTGACCATGGCGCAACCCTTTGCCTATCGCTATCCGCTGGTGGACGGGCAGGGCAACTGGGGCTCGCATGACGACCCCAAGAGCTTTGCGGCCATGCGGTACACCGAATCGCGGCTCACGGCCTATGCCTCCACCCTGCTGGTGGAGCTGGCCAACGGCACGGTGGACTGGCTCCCCAACTTTGACGGCACCCTGGAAGAGCCGCGTCTGCTGCCGGCACGGCTGCCCAACATTCTGGTCAACGGCACCACCGGCATTGCCGTGGGCATGGCCACCGACATTCCGCCGCACAACCTGCGTGAACTGGCCAAGGCCTGCATCCACCTGCTCAAGCATCCGGGGGCCGAGATTGAAACCCTGATGCGCTTCGTGCCCGCGCCCGACTATCCCACCGGCTGCGAGATCGTTTCCGACTCGGCCGACCTGCTCAAGCTCTACCGCACCGGCCTGGGCAACGTGCGCGCCCGCGCCCGCTGGGAGCGCGAGGCCGACACCGGCTACCTGGTCGTCACGGCGCTGCCGCATCAGGTGTCCGGCTCGCGGGTGCAGGAGCAGATTGCCGACCAGATGCGTGCCAAGAAGCTGCCGCTGGTGGAGGACCTGCGCGACGAGTCCGACCACGAAAACCCGGTGCGCATCGTCATCGTGCCGCGCTCCAGCCGGGTGGATGCGGCGCAGTTGATGGCGCACCTGTTCGCCACCACCGATCTCGAAAAAAGCTATCGCGTCAACCTCAACATGATCGGGCTCGACGGCCGGCCCAAGGTCAAGAACCTGCGCGAAATTCTGGTGGAGTGGTTGGAATTCCGCTTCGCCACCGTCACCCGGCGCCTGAATTACCGGCTGGCCAAGGTCAACGACCGTCTGCACCTGTTGGACGGCTTGCTGATTGCGTTTCTCAACCTCGACGAAGTGATCCGCATCATCCGCTTTGAGGACGAGCCCAAGGCGGTGCTGATGGCGACTTTCGCCCTCAGCGAACGGCAGACCGAATACATCCTCGACACCAAGCTGCGGCAGCTCGCGCGGCTGGAAGAGATGAAGATCAAGGGCGAGCAGGACGCCCTGGCCGCCGAGCGCGCCGAACTTGAAGCCCTGCTGGCCGATGACGACGCGCTGAAAGGACTGATTTCGCGCGAAATTGCCGATGATGCCCAGAAGTACGGCGACGATCGGCGTTGCCCTATTGGCGCCGCGCCGCCGGCACAGGCGCTGTCGGCCGAGTCGATATTGCCCGCCGAAGCGGTGACGGTGGTGCTCAGCCAGGCCGGCTGGATCCGCGCCGGCAAGGGCCATGACCTCGACCCGACCACCCTGACCTACAAGGCCGGTGATGCCTACTTCATCCACGCCCAGGGCAAGACCAACCAGCTGTTGATCGGCCTCGACACCAAAGGCCGTGCCTACACGCTCAACCCCAGGGAGCTGCCCTCGGCGCGCAGCCAGGGCGAGCCGGTCACCACCCGCCTTGATCTGCAGGATGGCGGCAAGCTGGTGTCGCTGCTGATGGGCGAGGGCGACCAGCGTTACGTGCTGGCCTCCAGCGAGGGTTATGGCTTTATCACCCAGTTGGACGCGCTGCAGGCGCGCAACCGTGCCGGCAAGGCCGTCGTCAGCCTCGGCGATGCCCTGCTCATGCCGCCCACGCTGTGCCGTGGCAGCGCCTCGGACCTTGCCGTGTGCACGGCCGAAGGGCGGCTGCTAGTGTTCCCGGTCGCCGACCTGCCCGAGCTGGCCAAGGGCAAGGGCAACAAGCTGATTGGCCTGAAGGGCCATGACGTGATTCTGGCCCTGGGCGTTCTGCCGCCGGGCGCCAGTCTGGTGCTGACCTGCGGCAAGCGCACGCTGACGCTGAAACCGTCCGATCTTGCGCTGTACCGTGGCGCCCGTGGCAGCCGCGGCGGGCACCTGCCGCGAGGGTTTCAGCGGGTCGAGGCGATGGCGGCGGAGTTGGCCGCCAGGCCTTGAACGGTGACCCTTGAGTTGGGGTCTGTCTGCCGCATATCGTATTCACCGTTCCCACTGAAACCTCCAGAGAGTTGCGCACACCCATGAAACGAATCGGATTGTTCCTGCTGACCAACATTGCCGTGATTCTGGTGCTGTCGGTGGTGGCCCATCTGTTCGGGCTCAACCAGTACCTCGAAGCCGACGGCACACTGAACCTGACGACCCTACTGCTGTTCTGCGCCATCTTCGGCATGGGCGGCTCGTTCATCTCTTTGCTCATGTCGAAATGGGTGGCGCTGAAGATGACCGGCGCCCAGATCATCGAGAATCCGCGCAGCAGCCAGGAAATGTGGCTGGTGAATACCGTCAAGCGCCAGGCCCAGGCGGCGGGGATCGGCACGCCGGACGTTGCGGTCTACAACGCCCCCGAGCCCAACGCGTTTGCCACCGGGTCGAACAAGAACCAGGCGCTGGTGGCCGTGTCGACCGGGCTGCTGACGCACATGTCGCAGGACGAAGTGGAGGCCGTGCTCGGCCACGAGATTGGCCACGTCGCCAACGGTGACATGGTGACGCTGACCCTGATCCAGGGCGTGGTGAACACCTTTGTCATGTTCTTCGCCCGCATCATCGGCCACTTCATCGACCGCGCCGTGCTCAAGAACGAAGGTGGCTACGGCATTGGGTACTTCATCAGCGTGATCGTGCTGCAGATCGTGTTCGGCTTTCTGGCCTCGGCCATCGTGGCCTGGTTCTCGCGACATCGTGAGTTCCGCGCCGACCGGGCCGGCGCCCACCTGGCGGGGCGTCGCAAGATGATCAGTGCGCTGGAGCGGCTGAAGGCCGCCCACGGCCAGTCCACCCTGCCCGAGCAGATCACCGCCTTCGGCATCTCCGGCGGCAAGATCAGCAAGATGTTTGCAACCCACCCGCCGCTGGAAGCGCGTATCGCCGCGCTGCAGCAGGCCAACACCGCGTGAGCTGAGCGACAGGCGACGGCACAAAAAAAGGCGACCCTAGGGTCGCCTTTTTTGTGCGTCTGAAGCGCGCGGCTGGCCCGGTTTACGGGGCCAGGCGCGTTTTGTTTTTACGACTTTGCGGTCAGTTTGACCGGCAGATGGTCATAACCCCGGACGAAGTTGGATTGCACACGTTCGGGCTCGCCGACCACTTCGATCTTGTCGAAACGTGGCAGCAGCTCTTCCCACAGGATGCGCAACTGCAGTTCGGCCAGCCGGTTGCCCATGCAGCGGTGGATGCCGTAACCGAAGGAGAGATGGTTTCGCGCCTCCTTGCGATCAATGATCAATCGATCGGGATCCTCGAACTTGCGTTCGTCACGATTGCCGGAGGCGAACCACATCACGACCTTGTCGCCCTTCTTGATGGTCTGGCCGCGCAGCTCCACATCCTGCGTGGCGACGCGGCGCATGTGCGACAGCGGGGTCTGCCAGCGGATGATTTCCGAGACCATGTTCGGAATCAGCGCCGGGTTGGCCTTCAGCTTGGCGAATTCCTCCGGGAACTGGTTCATCGCGAATACGCCGCCGCTCATGGAGTTGCGCGTGGTGTCGTTGCCGCCGACGATCAGCAACGCCAGATTACCGATGAATTCCATCGGACGGTTGATCATGTCCTTGGTGTCATCGCTGCTCTGCAGCAGGCTGATCAAATCGAAGCTGGGCGGCTCGCCCGCCGCGCGGCGGGCCTCCTTGTCGCGCCACAGTTGCGAGAACGCCAAGGCCATCTCGGCAGAGGCGTCAAACATGTTCTCTTCATCGTCAAACTCGCCGCCGGACGCCGCTGTCGTGCCGGCCAGTCGATCGGACCAGTCGGTCAGCTTGTGTCGTTCCTCGTACGGGAAATCCAGCAGCGTGGCCAGCATGCGACCCGTCAGCTCCTTTGATACCGCCGGCACCCAGTTGAAGGTTTCGCCCACCGGCAGGTTGTCGAGCACCTCGCCGGTACGCTGGCGGATCAGGCTTTCCATTTCTTTCAGGTTCTGCGGCGCCACCACGCCCTGGACCGACCGGCGCTGTACGTCATGCTTGGGCGGGTCCATCGCGATGAACATCTCCACGGGCATCCCTTCCGGGAAGTCTCCCAGCACGATCATCGGCTCGGAGGAAAACAGCTCGTGATGCTTGTCCACGAACAGGATGTCCTCATAGCGCGTCACCGACCAGAACGGCCCGAAGGGGCTGTCCTTCTGGTAGTACACAGGCGCCTCGTCACGCATCCGCTTGAAATAGGCGCGCCACTGGTCTTGCCGGTACAGGAAGGGGTTGCTGAGGTCGATGTCCTCGAGCGTCAGCGTGTTGACATCGGGAATGGGCGCTTCAACGAAGTGGATCGGGGGCCTCCGCGGGCCGAAGACGCGCTTCTTTGCCCTCACCAACAGCTTCAGTGCCTGAATCTGCAAATGCATCGGCACGACTCTGGACGTGGCGTTGATGACCTTGGTCTGGAAAACATCAATTGCATGGGATTGCGATGACATACGGTACTCCTTGGTTACATCTGGAATTCAGGCAGGTGAACGGTCATGCCGTCCATGGCCTCGGTGGTGTGCACTTGACAGCCGAGCCGCGAGGTTTTCGCGCGTTCCGGGGTCATGGAAAGCATCTGCTCTTCGTCGTCACTGGGCGTGCCGGTCTTTTTGAACCAGTCGGCAGCAACAATGACGTGGCAGGTGCCGCAGGCGCACTCGCCGCCGCAGTCGCCATCGATGCCGGGAATCGCGTTGTCCACTGCGATCTGCATCAGTGAAACGCCCGCCTCGAATTCGGCAATGTGCTCAGTGCTGTCATGCGCGACAAACTTGATTTTGCCCAAGGGTTTTCTCCTTCCAGTGGTTGTGGTAAAGCAGCTTAGGGAGAAGCCAATGCGCCAGTGAGGTCATTTGTTGACAGTGAAGGGTCATTTAATGACAATCGGCGCCCGTCACGGGCTGAGGCTTCGCACGCATGAGAGCAACGCATCGTGAAGGCGGCGCACTGATGCAAGAGGCCGATATTCCGTCGAGTTACTCGTGGCTGATTGCGCGGGAGCTGGGCCTGACGTCGCGACAACTGCCCACGCTGCTGCAGGGCACCGATCTCGGCGTTGCGCAGTTTTTGGGCGAAGACAGCATGCTCACCGCTGCGCAGCAGATGCGGATACTGCGCAACGGCCTGATGCTGTCGGGCCGCCCGGAATTCGGCCTGCGGCTCGGCAAACGGCTCACGCCGGCCACCCATGGCGCCATGGGCTTTGCCGCCTACAGCGCCCCGGATCTGCTCACCGCGCTGCACGCGATTCACACCTTTCTGCCCACGCGCGCAAGCTTCATCGAGCTGCACCTGCACCAAGCCGAGCTGCATCTGGAATGCGTGATGGATTTTCAGGTGCCGATGGACGTTGACATCCATCGTTGTCTTGCGGACGCCATGGCCAAAGTGCTGCTGGAGTTCGGCGAATTCATCACCGGCGGCCCTTTGCACGAGGCCGAGATCTGTTTTGCCCATGCGGCCCCGGAATATCAGGCCCGCTACCCGAAATACCTGAGCGGGCGGATTCACTTTGGCTGCGACAGGTTGATGCTCAGGCTGCCCATGGCCTTGTGCCTGGAGCCGAACGCCTCGGCCAGTCATGAGAATTACCGACTGGCCTTGCAGCAATGTGAGGCCATGCTGGCGCAGCTTCAGTCACACAAGCCGAGCTACCAGACCCGGATCAAGAAGATGATGCTGGCCCAGCCGCCGGGCACACTCAGTGAGGATGAAGCTGCGGCATCGCTGTTCATGAGCAAGCGCACGTTGGCGCGCAAGCTTGAACGGGAAGGCAGCGGCTTTCGGGAAATTCGCGAAGAGATTCTGTCGGAACAGGCGGCGAGCCACGTGCGCGACGGCCTTCTGTCCGTCGAGGCGATCGCCGCGCTGATGAATTACCACGACAGTGCCAACTTCAGACGCGCCTTCAAGCGCTGGTTCGGTCAATCGCCCGAGCAGTACCGGCGCCAGGGCGGTGTGTGAATGGCGCCCCGTCTGCCGGGCCCCGACGCACGAGGGATCAGCGCCGCGTTATCGCCTGAAGCGCTGGGTCAGATCGCCATAGGCGTCGATCCGTCGGTCCCGCAGGAATGGCCACCAGCGGCGGACGTTTTCGCTGCGCGCCAGGTCGATGTCGACGCAGAGCACGTCGGGGTCGTCGCCGAGTTGGCCGAGCAGCTCGCCCTGCGGCCCGGCAACGAAACTGCTGCCCCAGAACTGGCTGCCACTGAGCTGCCCGCTGGGGTCAGGCTCATGGCCGACCCGGTTGCAGGCCAGCACCGGCAGGCCGTTGGCCACGGCGTGCGACCGCTGAATGGTGATCCACGCATCGCGCTGGCGGGCCTGCTCGTCTGCCGTATCGTCCGGGTTCCAGCCAATGGCGGTGGGGTAGATCAGCAGCTCGGCACCGGCCAGGGCCATCAGCCGCGCGGCTTCGGGGTACCACTGGTCCCAGCACACCAGCACACCGAGCCGGCCGACCGAGGTGTCGATGGGTTCAAAACCCAGATCGCCCGGCGTGAAGTAGAACTTCTCGTAGTAGCCGGGATCATCGGGAATGTGCATCTTCCGGTAAGTGCCCACCAGACGGCCGTCGCGCTCCAGAACCACGGCGGTGTTGTGATAGAGCCCCGGTGCGCGGCGCTCGAACAATGACCCCACGATGACCACGCCCAGCTCGGCCGCGAGCCCGCCCAGCCATTCGGTGGAGGGGCCGGGAATGGTTTCGGCGAGGTCGAACAGCTCGGTGGACTCGTGCTGGCAGAAGTACAGCGAGGTGTGCAGTTCTTGCAGCACGATCAGTTGCGCGCCCTGGCCCGCCGCCTGGCGGATGCCGGCCTCGGTGCGGGCGAGGGTCTCGTCGCGGTTGCCGGTGCAGGCATGCTGCACCAGTCCGGCGTGCAGGGTTTTCGGGTGTGTGGGCATGGTCATGGGCCTTTGTTTCAGGCGGGCACCTGCATGGTGACGCAATGCAGGCTGCCGAACTGGCGGATCAACGCGCAGCAGTCCACGCCGATCACTTCGCGGTCGGGGAAGGCAGGGCGCAGGCGTTCGAGGGCGATGGGGTCGTTGACCGGATCATCGTAGGTGGGCACCAGCACCGCGCCGTTGATGATCAGAAAATTGGCATAGCCCGCAGGCAGGCGCTGGCCCTGCTCATCAACATGGGCCCGCGGCAGGGGCAGCGCGATCAAGTTGTAGGGCTGGCCGTCGGCTTTCTTCAGCGCCCGCAGCTCATCGGCCATGGGCTGCAGGAGGGCAAAGTGCGGATCGGCTTCGTCATCGCAGCCCTGATAGGCAATGGTGTCGGGCGTGCAGAAACGGGCGATGGTGTCGATGTGGCCGTCGGTGTCGTCGCCCAGCAGGTCGCCGTGCTTCAGCCACAGAATGCGCGACAGGCCCAGCCAGTGCGCCAGCTTCTGCTCAATGGTGCCGCGGCCCAGCTTCGGGTTGCGGGTGGGGGCCAGCAGGCAGCGTTCGGTGGTGAGCAGCGTGCCCTGGCCATCCGATTCGATGGCGCCGCCTTCCAGCACGAAATCCAGCGTGTCGACCCGGCCGGACAGCGCCCCCAACTCGGCGAGCTGCCGGGTCACGGTGTTGTCCAGCGCCGCGTCGAATTTGCCGCCCCAGCCGTTGAACTGGAAATCGAGATGCGTCTGCTCGTTGCCGCGGATCACGGTGATGGGGCCGTGGTCACGCGCCCACACGTCGTTGGCGCGCACCGGCAACACCGAAAGATGTTCCGGAGGAATGCCCTCGGCCAGCAGACGGCGATGCAGAGACTCGGCATCGTCCGGGCAGGCAACCAGCACCGGCTGGAACTGGCCGATGGCCACGGCGATGCGAATGAAGTTGGCCTCGACCTCCCCAAACCAGCGCAAAAAATCGCCGTCGCGGCCCGGCCAGGTCAGTTGCACAAACGCTTGCGGCGCCCATTCGGCGGGCAGGCATGGCTTCATGTCGATCTCATCAACTCAGGAACGAACTCGGGAACGGGGCTTTGCGGCCTCGTGGCGGTTCGCCCAGGGGGCGGACGCCGGTTCAGCGCGCACCGCTCAGGACGCCGGGCGAAGTGCCTCGGTGTTGCGCAGCGGTTTCGGCGCCTCTTTTACCACAGCATCGATGACCCGATCGCGCTCAAAGAAGACCGAAAAATCCGCGTAATCCCAACGGGTGATGGGTGGGTGTTCCGGCCTGCCGCCGCCCACCGGCGCAAAGCGCTTTGCCGGGGCGCCGAAACGGGCTTCCACAGCGGGCATGCGCGCGCCTCGTTCGGGCAGCGCAATATGCGTGGTGGGGTAGGTGTCTTGTGGCAGGGCCAGGGTCTCGGCGTGTGTGGCGAGGCCGTAACCGGAGGCAATAACGAAGAAGAGGCTCGCGCGCAGCATGGGGAACGTCTCAGAAGCCGGGTCGCGGGCAGCATAGCAATGGTGCAGGGTGTGGCGCGCGCATGGGGCGCAGGGATCCGCCGAACGGTATCAACGCGGCCCATGCATCTGCCGCACCACCAAAAACACCGGCGCAAGGCCGGTGTTTTTGGGGTCAAGCACCCACGTTCAGAACAGGTACTGGAGGTTGACCGAACCCATGTCGACGTCGGCGTTGTCGACTTCCATGCGGTCGTACTCGACGCGCAACTGCAAGCCGGGACCTTCACCGATACGCACACCGAAGCCGTAGAACATATCGTTGCCGCTGCGGCTGGCCGAGAGCGCGTTATCAATCGGCCCGCCCGCGCCGGGGGCGTCGCGGTCCACATCCCACCAAAAGTTTCCGATCTTGGCGAAGGGCGAAATGGTGCCGAGGGGCAGGTGTACCAGTGCGGCCGCAAAGCCACCGTCTGAACTGAGGCGGAAGTCGCCGTCGTTCAGGTCGCCCAGATCAAGGTAGCCGCCTTCGAGGCTGACGATCGGGTTGATCTGCGTGCCGATCTGGGCGCGCCAGCCGGTTCGGTTGTCTTTGAATTCCTTGTCGCCGTTCTCGTCTTCGGCAAGAAAATCATCGTCATTCAGACGAAAGTAGGTAATGCCGCCACCGCCGTAGATGGCCGGTGCGCTTTGCTGGGCGGAATATCCGTCCTGGGCGGCGGCGATGCCGGGCACCATGGCCAGACTGCTGGCAAGCATGGCGCCGGGGGCGATGAGTGCGATTTTTTTCATGGTTAAAAGTCCTTTCGAAATCAAGTAGCTCATGGGTATGAAGTGTCGAACGACCGCTGCAGGCTACGTTTAGTCAATGACCCGACACTGAACTGGCATGGGCAGGGCGACGGCATTACCCTCAGCCCTGATGGTCACGCGCGCACAGGTTTGGTCGCTTGCCCCGGTGGCGTGGGCCACGGCGCTGTGGCCAGTGTTGATCATTCACCTGGCCTACTTCAACTCGGCTGCCGGTGGTCACCTGCCGTGGTGCTGGCCCTATTGGGACGGGTGTACATCGATCAGCGCCGCGGCCCGCTCGGGCAACTCGATCTATCTGTTCCGCGCCACGATGATGCCCTGGGCGGGTCTGCTCGCCGTGTACTGGTGGCTGGCCAGCCAATGGTGCCGGCAGCGGGTACCGCAGGCGCGGCTGCGGCGCGCCTGGGTGCTGACCTGCGGCTGGGGCGGCACCCTGTTCTACCTGCTCTACGCCACCTTTCTGGGCGAAGAGGGCGAGGTGCCACGCATGCTGCGGCGCTACGGCATCAACCTGTATTTCGCCCTCACGGTGCTGGCGCAAATGTGGTTGATCAGCGTCGCCGTTGGCTCCGGAGTGCTTTCGTCATGGCAGCGGCGCGGCTTTCTCGGCCTCTTCGCTGCGCTCATCATGCTGGGCTTGGCCAGCCTGCCTTTGCAATTCATCGTTGAGGATCGCCGCGCCGTGCTCAACGCTCTTGAATGGTGGTATGCGCTGTTGATGGTGGGCACCTACGCGCTGATGGGCCGCGTCTGGCAGCGTCAGGGCTGGCGTCTGCAACTGCTGCATTGACCGCCCGCAGGGGCCGCTGTGACGCCCGCCGTACCTGGACAGCTTGCGGCAAGCGGCGATGCGGCATGATCCGGCCTGATTGATCGGCTTTCACCACACACGACATGAAAATCGTTTCCATACTCGTTGTCGCTGTTCTACTGAGTGGCTGCTCGATGTTCGGACCCAAACGCGACCCCATTCCGTTGGTGCCTGAGGTGGACCTGCCCCGCTTCATGGGCACCTGGTACGAGATCGGCTTTACGCCCATCTTTCTGGTGCGTGATGCCCACAACGGCGTGGAGCACTACGAATTGAACGACGACGGCACCATCGCCACCACCTACCAGTACCGCGATGGCGCGTTCGACGGCAAGCTGAAAACCAACACCCCCAAAGGCTTCGTGGAGCCAGGCACCGGCAACGCCTTGTGGGGCATGCAGTTCGTGTGGCCGTTCAAGGGCGAGTACCGCATCGTGCACCTGGAGCCGGACTACTCGGTGACCATCATCGCCCGCAACAAGCGCGACTACGTGTGGCTCATGGCCCGCGAACCGGAAATGAGCGATGCCGACTTCACGCGGTACCGGCGGATGATTGGCGACATGGGCTACGACCTCGCCGACTTCAAGCGCCACCCGCAACAGTGGCCGGAGGCATCGCCGCGACCGCCGCTGAAGGATTGAGGCGCGCACGGAATGTCGTGGCCGTTGCATCCCCGGCCCCACCCCCTTGACCCATCGTTCACCCAATAGGCATCCACATGCGTCCAGCACTGATCGGCCTGAGTGCCGCCGTGGCATCACTGGTTTTTTCTGCGATCGCGCCGGCCGAGGCGGCACGCCCCAACGTTATCGGTTGGGTCGAAAAGGGCAAGATCATGCCCTGGGGCGCCACCGCCAAATTCAAGATGGACACCGGCGCCCTCACCTCGTCCATGCACGCCGAGCACATCGAAGCATTCGAGAAAGAGGGCGAAGACTGGGTGCGTTTCGATATTGAACTCGAAGATGCTGAAACCGGTAAGCAGCTCGAACAACGGTTCGAGCGCCGTGTCATCCGCAAGGTCAAGCTCAGTGGTGCCGGTGGCAGTGATCACCGCGTCACCGTACTGATGAACGTCTGTTTTGGCGACGCGATCTTCGAAGAAGAATTCTCACTCGATGATCGCGATGACCTGAACTACCCGGTGCTGATCGGCCGCCGCACGATTGAGCACTTCGGCGTGATCGACGTGACCCGTACGTTTACCAAAGACCCCACCTGCGATGACCACAGCAAGGTCTACGATCGCGAAACGCTGCAGGCCATCAGTGAGGTGGGCCTTTGACGGTGAGCAGGCGACGCGAAGCGTTCAGGTGATGGGCGCCCTGCGTCGCGATATTGGCGCTTCATCCAATGGGCTCAGGCAGCCGGGCGGCGGTGCGCGCAGACAGCCGGGCGTGAAGCCCCTCTCAGCCAACGAAAGGGCGCCCCACGGGCTGCTTTCGGGTGACGATCAATCGGGGGCGGTGGTCGTTGCCGCTTGAGCCGACCGGTTGGCAGCGGCACGCCAAAAATATCGATATTTCTTGAAAAGTGCGGTATACCTGACATCGGTGCAGCCCACTGCACGCCATTCAGCGAAGACTGAGGGAGATGTCAGGTGCAAGGAGACCTGCAGCATATAGACCGGCTTGGCGCTCCCGCCAGCGAGGGCGTTGCTGCGCGCAGCCTGATCGAGTCGACCCTGCACCGCCTGCGTCGCGACATTCTTGAAGGGCAGCTGGCGTCGGGCTCGCGGCTGGCCGTGGCCCACCTCAAGGACCGCTACGAGGTCAGTGGCGGCACGATGCGCGAAGCCCTCTCCCTGCTGGTGTCCGAAGGGCTGGCTTACGCCGAGGCACAGCGTGGCTTTCGCGTGGCGCCGATGTCGCTGGCCGACCTGGAAGACCTGACGCGCACGCGGGTGCTGATCGAATGCGAGACCCTGCGCCAGAGCGTCCGTCTGGGCGACGACCAATGGCGGTCTGAGGTCACGTCCACGTTTGACCGGCTGTCGCGTATCCATTCGCGCACGGTGAAGAATCCCGGGGTCTGGTTCGAGCAATGGGAGCGCTGCAATCGCGACTTCCACGAAGCACTGCTGAGTGCCTGCCCCTCGCTGTGGTCGCGGCGCTTTCGCGCGGTGCTTTACCTGCACATGGAGCGGTATCGGCGCTTGACCGCCCATCACCCGTCGCCAGAGCGCGATGTGAACGCGGAACACCAGGCGCTGCACGATGCCGCGCTGGCACGCGACGGGGCCCTGTGTGCGTCGCTGCTGAAATCCCACATCGAGGCCTCGCTGGAGGCGGTGCGCCAGCATGGGCTGCTACCCCCGGTCGGTCTTTTTCTTGTTGGTTGAACAGAAAATTTTATAGCGCCGTACAGGCGCAGGTCATTGGAGGAGTGAGACATGAGTGACACAAACAACGGTGCCGCAGAAGTGCCCTTGCGGTTCAAGCGAACCTGGACGCCGGAGGCGATACGCGCACTGGTGGATCAGGACAAGGGTCTGCTGGACCCGCGCATCTACTCCGATGCGGACCTCTACGAGCTGGAACTGGAGCGGGTGTTCGCGCGCTCCTGGCTACTGCTCGGGCACGTCAGCCACGTGCCCAAGGTCGGTGACTATCTGACCACCTACATGGGCGAAGACCCGGTGATCATGGCGCGCCAGAAGGACCGCAGCATCCGGGTGTTCCTCAACCAGTGCCGTCATCGCGGCATGCGCATCTGCCGATCGGACGCCGGCAATGCCAAGGCGTTCACCTGCAGCTATCACGGCTGGGCCTACGACATTGCCGGCAATCTGGTCAGCGTGCCCTACGAGGACACCGCGTACTGCTCGAAGAAGGAACACGAATGCGGCTTCGAAAAGGCCGACTGGGGCCCGCTGCAGGCGCGCGTGCAGATCTACAAGGGCCTGGTGTTCGCCAACTGGGACGCCGAAGCGCCCGATCTGGAAACCTACATCGGCGACGCCAAGCCCTACATGGATGTGATGCTCGATCGCACGCCGGCCGGCACCGAGGCCATCGGCGGCATTCAGAAGTGGGTGATCCCCTGCAACTGGAAGTTCGCGGCCGAGCAGTTCTGCAGTGACATGTACCACGCCGGTACGGTGTCGCACCTGTCGGGCCTGCTCGCGGGCATGCCGCCCGAAATGAGCCTCGCCGACGCCCAGATCCCCACCCAGGGCAACCAGTTTCGTGCCGCCTGGGGTGGCCACGGCGCTGGATGGTATGTCGATGAACCCGGCATCCTGATGGGCGTCATGGGGCCGCAGGTCACGCAGTACTGGACCGAGGGCGCGGCGGCTGACATTGCTGCGGGTCGCCTCGACCAGATGCCGGCCAAGCGCATGTTCGGGCAGCACACCACCATCTTCCCGACCTGTTCGTTCCTGCCCGGCATCAACACCATCCGCACCTGGCATCCGCGCGGCCCCAACGAGATCGAGGTCTGGGCCTTCGCGCTCGTCGATGCCGACGCGCCGCCCGAAATCAAGGAAGAGTTCCGTCGCCAGAACATCCGCACCTTCTCCGCCGGCGGCGTGCTGGAGCAGGACGACGGCGAGAACTGGGTGGAGATCCAGAAGGTGCTGCGCGGCCACAAGGCGCGCAGCCGGCCGCTGAATGCACAGATGGGCCTGGGCCGCTCGCGGACCGACGATCCGAATTTTCCGGGCCGCATTGGCTACGTCTACGGTGAGGAGGCGGCGCGCGGCATGTACCAGCACTGGGCGCGGATGATGTCCGAGCCCAGCTGGGACACGCTCAAGCCCTGATCTCTGCCGACCGCCAATTCCGGAGCACCCCCATGACAATTGAAAAAATGGACCTCGCCAGTCTGATGCAGATGAGCGCCAAGCCCACCGATCCTCTGCTGCAACAGGAGATCGAGCAGTTCTACTACCGCGAGGCGGCGCTGCTCGACAGCCGCGCCTACGAGGCCTGGCTGGGCCTGATGGAAGCCGACCTGCGCTACTTCATGCCGCTGCGCACCACCCGCATGATGCGCGAGGCCGATCGCGAGTACAGCGGCGACCACGACTTCGCCCACTTCGATGACACCTACGCCACCATGTACGGCCGCGTGCGCAAGGCCCTGAGCGAGTTCGGCTGGGCCGAGAACCCGCCCTCGCGCACGCGTCATATGGTCACCAACGTGATGATCAGCCCCGGCAGCGAGCACGACAGTTACGAGGTCAGTTCCGCATTCCTGGTCTACCGCAACCGTCTCGAACGGCAGGTCGACATCTTCGCGGGCGAGCGTCGTGACGTGTTGCGTCGCAGCGACACCGGGATGCGCTTCAAGATCGCGCGGCGGACCATCCTGATCGACCAGGGCACGCTGATGTCGAACAACCTCAGCATTTTCTTCTGAGAGGCAGACCATGGCGTTCGTAAAAGTCTGTGGCCGCAGCGATGTGGCCGAGGGCGAAGCACTGCAGCTGGATCAGTTCGCGATTCCGATTGCGTTGTTCAATGTCGACGGCGAATTCTTCGCCACCCAGGACCGCTGCACGCATGGCGAGTGGTCGCTGTCGGACGGCTACCTCGATGGCGATGTCGTCGAATGCTCGCTGCACATGGGCAAGTTCTGCGTGCGGACCGGCAAGGTGCGCTCGGCACCGGCCAAGGGCGCGCTGCGAACCTTTGCCGTGCGGGTCGAGGGCGATGAGGTGTTCGTCGATTTCGACGCGGCCGCGGCCACGCCGTGATCCGGGACATCGCCATTGTCGGGTTTGGTTTGGCCGGGGCCTCGGCTGCGCGCAGCCTGCGCGACCAGGGCTACGACGGCCGCGTCCATTTGTTCGGCGACGAGCCGGTGCCGGCTTACGACCGCCCCTCGTTGTCGAAGTCAGTGCTGTCCGGCGCAGTGGCGGAGGCCCCGCCGCTGCTCGATGCCGACTGGTACGCCGATGCCGCCGTGGAAAGTCATGCCGGTGCGCGCGTGCAGCAGATCGACCTTGCGCACCGCAGGCTGCATCTGCCTGCGGGCACGCACCTGACCTATGACCGCCTGTTGCTGGCCACCGGCGCCCGTGCGAGGACGCTGAACCTTCCGGGTGCCGAACTCGAGGGCGTGCTGAGCCTGCGCGATCAGGTCGACAGCGCAAATCTGCGCAGCCGTATCGGGCCCGGGATGTCGCTGCTGATCGTCGGCGGCGGACTGATCGGCTGCGAGGTCGCCACGACGGCGCGCAAGATCGGTGCCGAAGTCAGGATTCTCGAATCGGCCGATGAACTGCTGCTGCGCGTACTGGGCCGTCGGCTCGGGGCCTGGTGCCGGGAACGGCTGGAAGCGCTCGGCGTGGTGGTGCAGCGCAATGCCCGGGTCACGGCATTCGAAGGCAAGGGCGGTCGCGTGCACGCCGTGGCCTTCGCCGATGGCCTGCGTGTCTCAGCGGACACGGTGCTGGTCAGCGTCGGGGCCGAGCCGGACACGGCGCTGGCGCAGCAGGCCGGGCTGGCCTGCGCGCGCGGCGTGCCGGTGGATGCCACCGGCCTTAGCGCCTGTCCCGAACTGTTCGTGGCGGGGGATGCCGCGTGCTGGCCGCTGCGCGGGGGTGGCCAGCGCTCGCTGGAAACCTATCTCAACAGTCAGGCCCAGGCGGCGACCGTGGCGGCCGCCATGCTTGGCCGCGCCGAACCCTCGCCACAGGTTCCGCGCGCCTGGACCGAGATTGCCGGACATCGCATCCAGACCATCGGCGATTTCGAAGGCCGGGGCAGCTGGCTGCTGCGCGGCGATGCGGAGTCCGGCCATCCGCTGCTGATGCTGCGCGTGCACGACGGTGCGGTGCTGGCCGCCATGTCGGTGGATGCCACCAAGGACTTCGCCACGGCCGCCCGGCTCGTGGAAGCCGGAACCCCGGTGAGCTTGCCGGAGCTGCGTGATCCGGCGACCAAGCTTCGTGACCTGCTGCGTGCCCGCCCTTCGGTGGCTCCAAGCTGAGCGCCCAGAACGACAACGCCAGAACCATAACGATTGAGAGGAGGAGAAACATGAGGCTCAAGGACCAGGTGGCCCTGATCACCGGGGGAGCATCCGGACTCGGGCGCGCGCTCGTCGACCGCTTCGTTGCCGAGGGTGCCCGCGTGGCCGTGTTCGACAAGTCCGCCGAGCGTCTGGCGGCGATTGAAGCGGTGCACGGCGACAAGGTGATCGGCTGTGTCGGTGACGTGCGGTCGATGGCCGACCAGAAGGCTGCCGCCACCAGCTGCACCGAACGCTTCGGCCGCATCGACTGCGTGATTCCGAACGCGGGCATCTGGGATTACTCGACGCCGCTGGTCGACCTGCCGGAAGACCGCATCGACGCCGCGTTCGACGAGATCTTTCATGTCAACGTCAAGGGCTATCTGCTCGCGGTCAAGGCCTGCCTGTCGGCCCTGGTGGAAAGTCGCGGCAGCGTGATCTTCACGATCTCCAACGCCGGCTTTTATCCCAATGGCGGCGGCCCGCTGTACACCGCCGCAAAGCATGCGGTGGTGGGACTGGTGCGCGAACTCGCCTTCGAACTGGCGCCGCACGTGCGCGTCAACGGCGTGGCGCCCGGCGGCATCGGCACCGATCTTCGCGGGCCGAATTCGCTGGGGCTGAGCGAACAATCCATTTCCTCGGTGCCGCTGGCGGACATGCTGGCCGATGTGCTGCCGATTGGCCGCATGCCGGCGGTCGAGGAGTACACCGGAGCCTATGTGTTTTTCGCCTCCCGCAGCGACGCCGTGCCGGCCACCGGTTCCCTGTTGAACTACGACGGCGGTATCGGTGTGCGTGGCTTCTTTTCGGCTGCGGGCGGCCATGATCTGCCGGAAAAACTGAATATTTCTAAAGGAGAGAGACAATGAGCGTCGAGCGTCTGGGGTACCTCGGTTTTGCGGTCAAGGATGTCCCGGCCTGGCGCCGTTTCCTCGGTCAACAACTCGGGCTGATGGAAGCGCCGGCACAGCCGGACGCTACCTGCTTCCGCATGGATGCCCGAGCGTGGCGCATCGCCGTGCATGAAGGCCAGGACGACGATCTGGCCTATGCCGGCTACGAAGTGGCCAGCGAGGCCGCGATGCACACCATGGCCGACACGCTGCGCAAGGCGGGTGTCGAGGTCCAGGTCGGCTCCGAGGCGCTGGCGCGCAAGCGCAAGGTGCTCGGGTTGATCGAGTTTGCGGACCCCTTTGGCCTGCCGCTGGAAATCTATTACGGCGGCAGTGACGTCAGCGATCAGCCGTTCGTCGCCAGCGCCGGCGTCAGCGGCTTCCTGACCGGCGACCAGGGCATCGGCCATTTCGTCCGGATCGTGGCCGATGCTCAGGTCGCGCTGCGTTTCTACACCGAGGTGCTGGGCTTCCGCCTGACCGACGTCATCGACATGACGCTCGCCCCCGGCGTGGTTATCCCCACCTATTTCCTGCATTGCAACGGTCGTCACCACACGCTGGCGCTGGCGGCATTTCCGGTGCCCAAGCGCATCCACCACTTCATGCTCGAAGTGAACTCACTGGACGACGTGGGCTATGCCTTCGACCGCCTCGGCGGCGACAACTGCCTGACCACGACCATCGGCCGGCACAGCAACGACCAGATGGTGTCGTTCTACTGCGCCTCGCCCTCGGGCGTGGAAGTCGAGTTCGGCTGGGGCGCGCGCGTGGTCGACGCGGCCTGGTCGGTGGCCCGCCACGATGTCGCCAGCATGTGGGGCCACAAGCCGCTGCGCGCACCGGGTTGATGCGGGCAGGCCGTTTCCCTATTCCGCATCCGAATGCCCGTACCAGAGAACACCATGAGCAATTTGAACGAAGCAGCCACCAGCCGGCAGGTCCGCATCAATGAAAAGGGCCTCGACAATTTCCTGATCCACTACAACGATGCCGGCCCCGAGACCGGCGAAACCGTGATCATGCTGCACGGCGGCGGCCCCGGTGCCGGGGGCTGGAGCAACTACTCGCGCAACATCGAACCGCTCGTCAACGCGGGTTACCGGGTGATCCTCAAGGACTCGCCGGGCTTCAACAAGTCGGATGCGCTGGTGATGGACGAGCAGCGCGGGCTGGTCAATGCCCGCGCGGTGAAGGGCCTCATGGATGTGCTGGGCATCAAGAAGGCCCATCTGGTCGGCAACTCGATGGGCGGCGCCAGCGCGCTGAACTTCGCGCTCGAATATCCCGATCACCTCGGCAAGCTGGTGCTGATGGGGCCGGGCGGTCTGGGGCCCAGCCTGTTCTGCCCGATGCCCATGGAGGGCATCAAGCTGCTGTTCAAGCTCTATGCCGAACCCAGCTTTGAAAACCTCAAGCAGATGATTCAGGTGTTCATCTACGACCAGTCGCTCATCACCGATGAGCTGATCCAGGGGCGCTGGGAAAGCATTCAGCGCAGTCCGGAACATTTGAAGAACTTCCTGATCAGCGCACAGAAGGTGCCGCTGTCGGCCTGGGATGTGTCGCATCGCTTCGGCGAAATCAAGGCCAAGACCCTGGTGGTGTGGGGTCGCGACGACCGTTTTGTGCCGCTGGACCACGGACTGAAGATCATCTGGGGCGTGCCCGATGCGCACCTGCACGTGCTGCCGCGCTGCGGGCATTGGGCGCAGTGGGAGCACGCCCCCGCCTTCAATCGACTGACGCTGGATTTTCTCGGGAACCCCTGATGTGCCAGGGAGTGCGTTCCCGGGCGGGACGCATTCCCCCAAGGTCGGAAGTGCCGCATGAACCCGTCGCGCGCGTTCCGCCGCTGGCGTGTTGGCATGGAAACGCGGTCGATCCATGGCGCTGCGTCTCAGGACGAGGCCGGAGGAACGCTTCCGATCATTCTGCTCTGGAAGCCTGATTTCGCGATCCCCACGCGCCGGCCGGGCACGCACAAAAATGCCCGCACGAAGGCGGGCATTTTTGCGGCGCGAGGCTGTACCGGGGGGCTTACTCGAAGCGAGTGCCTTCCTTGGCCATTTTCACCAGGATCGGCGCGGGCTTGAAGCGCTCGCCATATTTCTTGGCGAGCTCCTTTGAGCGCTTGACGAAGTTTTCGACGCCATAGGCGTTGATGTACTGCAGGGCGCCGCCCTGGAAGGGGGCGAAGCCCCAGCCGAAGATCGAGCCGATGTTGGTGTCGGCGACCGACTCCACGACCTTTTCAGCGTAGCACTTGGCGGCCTCGTTGGCCTGGGCGAACATCAGGCGGTCCATCAGGTCTTGCTGGGGCAGCTGCTCGGCCAGCGGGAAGGCCTTGGCCAGGCCCGGCCACAGGGCTTTCTGGCCGCTGGCGGGATAGTCGTAGAAGCCCTTGCCGGCTTTCTTGCCAGGACGGTCAAGGTCCTTGCACATTTTCTCGACCACGGCAGTGCCGGGGTGCTCGGTCGCGGGCTTGCCTTCGGCGACGAGGTCCTTGCGGGTTTGTTCGAGCACGTGCATGGACAGTGACAGCGAGACTTCGTCTTGCACGGTCAGCGGGCCGACCGCCATGCCGGCCTGCAGACCGGCCATTTCGATGGACCGCGGGTGCTGGCCTTCGGCGAGCAGCGTCATGCCTTCCATGGGATAGGTGGCGAAGCAGCGGCTGGTGTAGAAGCCGCGTGAGTCGTTGACGACGATCGGCGTCTTCTTGATCTGCTGCACGAAGTCGAAGGCCTTGGCCAGCGTTTCCGCGCTGGTTTTCTTGCCCTTGATGATTTCCACCAGCGGCATCTTGTCGACCGGCGAGAAGAAGTGCAGGCCGATGAAGTTTTTCGGCCGCTCGCTGGCTTCGGCCAGCCCGGTGATGGGCAGGGTGGAGGTGTTGGAGGCGAACACCGCGCGCTTGTCGAGCACCGCCTCGGCCTTCCTTGTCACGTCGGCCTTGATGCTGCGGTCTTCAAACACCGCTTCGATGACCAGGTCGCAACCCTTGAGCAGCGCGTAGTCGGTGGTGGGCGTGATGCGGGCCAGCATTTCGGCCTTGGCCTCGTGGGTGCCGCGGCCTTTCTTCAGGGCCTTGTCGAGCAGGCCCTCGGAGTAGCCCTTGCCCTTGTCGGCGGCATCTTGCTTGGCATCAAGCAGCACGACGCTGATGCCGACCTTGGCGGCCGCATAGGCGATGCCAGCGCCCATCATCCCGGCACCGAGTATGCCGAGCTTGGTCACCTTGGCGCGCTCCACGCCCTCGGGGCGCGAGCTGCCCTTGTTGATGGCGTTGAGCTGGAACCACAGCGTGCCGATCATGTTCTTGCTGACCTGGCTGACGACCAGTTCGGCGAAGTAGCGGGATTCGACGCGGCAGCCCGTGTCGAAGTCGGTAATGCCGCCTTCGAACACGCAGCTCATGATGTTGGTGATGGCGGGGTAGTTGCCGAAACTCTTGGCGCTGGCCATCGACGGCGCGATGGACCACATTTGGCCGTTCGCCGGTGACTTTGAATCGCCGCCAGGCCATTTGAACTTCTTGTCGTCCCAGGGCTGCACAGCCTTGGGGTTGGCGGCAATCCAGGCGCGCGCCTGGGTGAACATCTCGTCAGCGGTCTCGACCACCTCGTGGATGATGCCCTGCTGCTTGGCTTTTTCGGCGGTCAGTTCCTTGCCTTCGAGGATCAGCGGCAGGCTGGGCTGGATGCCGATCAGGCGTGGCAGACGCTGGGTGCCGCCGCCGCCGGGCAGCAGGCCCAGCTTGACTTCCGGCAGGCCGAATTTTGCCTTGGGGTTGCTCAGCGCAATGCGGTAATGACAGGCCAGCGCCAGCTCCAGGCCGCCGCCAAGGGCGGTGCCGTTGAGGGCGGCGACCACCGGCCGACCGCACTTTTCGAGGCGGCGCATCAGCGCCTTGAATTGCTCGGCCATCTCGAACGCTTCGGCCGGGTCGGTCATTTTATAGACCTTGTCGATGTCGGCCCCGGCGAGGAACTCCTTCTTGCCGGAGGTGACGATCACGCCGGTGATGCTGGCGTCGCCTTCGATCTTGCCCAGTGCGTCCTGGAACGGCGTGAGCAATTCTTCGTTGAGCACGTTCATCGAACGGCCCGGCATGTCGAGGGTGAGGGTCACGACGCCGTTGGCGTCTTTGTCGTATTTCACTGCGGTCATGTTCTGTAGTCCCCGACGGCTCAAACGCGTTCGATGATGGTGGCGATGCCCATGCCGGCGCCCACGCAGAGCGAGGCAAGGCCGGTTTGCTTGTTCTGGCGTTCCAGTTCGTCGAGCAGGGTGCCAAGCACCATGCAGCCGGTGGCGCCCAACGGGTGGCCCATGGCGATGGAGCCGCCATTCACGTTCACCCTGGCCGGGTCGATGTCGAGATCACGCTGGGCGCGCATCACCACCGCGGCGAAGGCTTCGTTGATCTCAAACAGGTCGATGTCCTTGGCGCTCATCCTGGCCTTGGTCAGGGCCTTCTTGGCAGCTGGGCCGATGCCAGTGAGCATGATGGTGGGTTCAGAACCGATGACCGCCGTCTGCACGATGCGGGCACGGGGCTTCAGGCCCATCTTCTTGCCCATCTTCTTGTTGCCGATCAGCATCAACCCGGCGCCATCGACGATGCCGGAACTGTTGCCGGCGTGATGCACGTGGTTGATCTTTTCCAGCGTCGTGTACTTGCGCAGCACCGTGGCGTCAAAGCCCATCTGGCCCATGGCCTCGAAGCTGGGCTTGAGCGCGCCCAAGCCTTCCAGCGTGGCATCGGCACGGATGAATTCGTCGTGGTCCAGCACGGTGAGGCCATTGACGTCCTTGACCGGCACCAGTGATTTTTTGAAGTAGCCCTTGTCGCGCGCGTGCGCCGCCTTGCGCTGCGAGTTCAGCGCAAAATTGTCGACGTCTTCACGTGACCAGCCTTCCACCGTGGCGATGGTGTCAGCACCGATGCCCTGCGGGGAAAAACCCGTCTGCTGGTTGACACGCGGGTCCATGGCCCAGGCGCCGCCGTCACTGCCCATGGCCCAGCGCGACATGCTTTCGACGCCGCCGGCCACCACCAGATCTTCGAAGCCCGACATCACCTTCATCGCCGCAATGTTGACCGACTCCAGCCCCGACGCACAGAACCGCGACTGGGTGACGCCGGCCACGGTTTCAGACCACTTGGCGTAAAGGGCGGCCACGCGGGCAATGTCGGCGCCCTGTTCGCCCACCGGCGTGACGCAGCCGAGCACAATGTCGTCAACCAAAGAGGTGTCGAGATTATTGCGCGCTTCCAGCGCCCAAAGGAGGTTGGCCACCAGATGGATGGGGGTGACCTGATGCAGGCTGCCGTCTTTTTTGCCCTTGCCGCGAGGTGTGCGGACGGCGTCGTAGATGAAGGCTTCAGTCATGGGCTTTTGCCTAGAAAGGGTGGGTGGGTAAGGTTGATAACCTTACGCAATGGGATGGGTTGGGCGCCGAACGCGAGGGTCCGGGCCTTGCCCTGATTGGGAGGGGGCGCTAGCTTACGCACCACGTCAAGCTGGGGTCAACCGACCGATTTGCAAGCACGGAGTTCATCGGTAATCATTATTTCCATGAGGACATCTCCCGATCCCGCCGCCCATCGTGCCCCGATCAGGACGGTGGCCTCAGCCGCCGATCTCAGCGCCGAGCGCGCCAAACTGGACCAGCAGACCCGGCTGCGGATCGAGCAGGCGGTACTCGACATATTCGCCGACCGCGAGTTTCATCGCGTCGGCCTGATCGAAGTGGCCCGCGCCGCGAATGTGTCACTGCAGACCATTTACAAGTACTACGGCAGCAAGGAAGCACTTTTGTTCGCGACGCTCGACACCTGGTTGAGCAAGCTGGCCGTGCGCATGCTGGATCATCTGCAGGGCATCGAGGATTACAAGGAACGATTCCGCAAGGTGTTCTGGGTCACCCTCGATTTCTTCGAAAAGCACCCCAAGGTGGGCCAGATCATCATGTCCAGCGTGTACGTGAACACCTGGCGCAAGCAGGCGCATTACGCCAATCCTGAGCTGTTCGGGACCTTCCTCAAGGTGTTGGGCGAAGGGCGCAGTCGCGGAATTCTGAACGACGAGGTCGAGGAGAAATACCTGCTCGACGTGATCATGGGCGTGCTTGGACGGCTGGTGCAGATGCACATCCATCGCGGCATGAAGGAGCCGCTCACCGACCAGGCCGGACCCTTGTTCGAGATGCTCTGGCGGGCGATCGCCAAGCCTTCATCGGGGGGCGTGTGAGCTTCGGGGCGCGTCTCCGGCGACCCACGCCAAGCCTATGACGCCAGGTGGCGGATGAAAAAACCGGTCTGATCGGCCACCACCTGGCGGAAGCCGTCGCCGACGTAAATCTCGAAGTGGCGGCACGGGTAGCGTCTGACCTCGGCCTTGTCGCCGGCCTGGCAGGCGGCGTCTTCCATCGCTGCAGGCGGGACCACCGCGTCGAGTTCAGGGATGCAGATCAGCGCCGGGCAGTTCAGCCTCGCGGCCATGCGATTGGGGCGATAAAACGGCAGGGTCAGCGTCCAGCTCAAGGTGATGGCGTTGACCCAATCCGGCGGTGCAATTGCAAGGTAGCCCGGCAGCGAATCGGGCGTGGTCAATATCGCCCGGCTGCCCGGCGCGCCGACCACCGGCCAGGTGATGCGCTTGGCCCTCAGCGTGCCGCGCAGCGCGTCGAGGCTGGCCTGGCGACTGAGCTCGAGCATTGCAGCCCATCCGTTCTGGCGCAGCAGGTGCCTGAAGGTCGCCAGGCCGTCGAGCATGGCGCCCTGTGCCGACACGGCGGCGACGTCGCCGTCTTCCACGGCCACTGCCACAACGTGTCCCCCAGAGAACGAACTGCCCCAGAGACCGATGCGGGTCGGGTCGATTTCTGACCGGCTGCGCACGTAGTGCAGGGTGGCGTGCCAGTCGTCAAGCTGCATGCGGATGTCGAGATGCTGGCGTGGCTCGCCGTCACTCAGGCCAAAGCCCCGATAGTCAAAGCAGACCACGCAAAAGCCGGCAGCGGCGAAGTGGCGCGCAAAGGGCTCGAGGCCCGCAGCACGCGTGCCGCCGAGCCCGTGACCCATGACAATGCAGGGCAGGCCCCGCGCGCCCTGCAGCGCTGGGTTGGCCGAAAGGTAAACCCCGGCCCGCAAGGTGATGCCGTGACTGAGCAACTCGACTTCTTCGACCGTGACGCTCATCGCGGAATCCCCAAGACTGAAAATCGTGAGCCCAGCATAACGGCCGCCGGGTGATCACATACATGGCTGTGTCGCGAGGGCGTGGGTCTGTTGTCGGCACGGGCCAATCTGCGCGGCAGGGTGCCCAAGGCTAGCCACACGCAGCACGGTTCAGGGCAGGGGCAGCCAACACTGCCGGCGCTGATGACTGCGGCCATTGGCGCTCAGGTGATGTTGCCGACCATGCCTTTGGCCGACAGCACTTCGATCCAGTAGCCGTCGGGGTCCTTGATGAAGGCGATGTTTTTCATCGCGCCTTCGTTCGGCCGTTTCACGAAGGCAACGCCCATGCGCTCGAAGTACGCACATGCGGCGGCGACGTCGGGAACCGTGATGCCGATATGACCGAACCCCCGTGGGTCGGTGTTGCCATTGTGATACCCGGCGAACTCGGGATCGTCTTCGGTGCCCCAGTTGTGCGTCAGCTCGATGGCGCCCTTCTGCATGAAGGTGAATGCCGTACGCGCTTTGGCCTCTGTTGGCAGGGGCTCGTCTTCGTCACGCAGGTAGCCGACGAAGTACAGCGAAAACTTCATCTCCGGGAAGTCGAACGTGCTGAGCAAGGTCATGCCCAGCACGTCGACATAGAACGCCAGTGACTTCTCCGGGTCGCGCACCCGCAGCATGGTCTGGCTGAGAATGAACCCCTCGGTGGGGTGCGGAGACGGATCGGTACGCATGGTCGGCAACTCCTGAAAAAGACGGATGGAGTTGCCGACCTTAACGCCTGCGCACCGTGCGGCGCAGAAAAGCGCTCGTCAGAACTGGTACTTGAAGAAGAAGCCCAGGTTGTCGCGGTCACGATACGTGTTGTTGGCGCCACCGCCGGCGAAGCTGTTGTAGGCAATGGTGAACGAGAACGACTTTTCGTAACGCGTTTCGAGCAGGAAGTTCAAGGTTCTCCGCCCTTCGACAAAGTTGCCCGCAGGGCCGGGCGCATTGCCCTGAAGGTCGTGCGCAAAGATGAACAGCGGCTGCACGCTGATCCCCGGCAGCACGGACTCATAGCTGATGCGGCCCACGATGCGATACCCCCACGAGAACGCATCGGCAAACGCGCTGCGCGGCGCCTGGAAGGGATTGAAGCGCAAACCGTCCGGGCCGACCGAGCAGCTGGGGTTGGTCGAGCAGGCCAGTCGCGAGCCGTCGGCACCGCTGCCTTCGGCCCCGGCGCTGGCATGGGTGGTGGCGGTGAGCGGGCCTTCGATCTGCAGCTCGTCGAAGTCGGGCATGTTGAGCACGTGGGTGGCGGCCACCTCGTAGATCATGATGATCTGGTCTGCGCCAATCCAGTTTTCAGTGCCGCTCAACACGCGCGTCGCGCCGAGGTTGTACTGCGCCACCTTGCCGGGAATGTAGCCGCGAATGTAGCTGTTGGGCGGTGTCTCGCCAACGGCCACGCCGCGGTACGGCATGATGAAGTTGGGGAACGAGCGCGCCGAGCCGGGGGCGGCGCCCACGAGCAGATTGAGCGAGTCGTTGTAGGGGTTGTTGCCGTCGGCGTCAACGAAGCCGTTGTTGTCGTAAACGACGTAATTGCCTTCGGCATCGAAGCCCAGGCCGGCACTGGTGCCCGCGCAGTCCAGGGCCTGGTCGTGGCAGCGGGTCAGGGTTGGCCCGAACGAGGCAAATGCCAGGTCAATCAGCGCCACCTGCAGCGGCAGGTTGGGGCGGTACGACACCTCACCCTGAAGCGAGTAGTCGCCGAAGGTGGTGGTGAAGTCCAGCCCATACATCTGCAAGTCTTCCGGGTACTCGATCTGCAGCCGGGCGGTGTCGAGGGGCACGGCATCGCTGGCGGGCAGGTTCGGGCGTGGCAGCAGCAGATTGATCAGACCCAGCGGATCGCCCCCGTCCAGCAGCCCCAGGTCACCGACCACGCCAGGGCGCTGCGCCAGCAGCGTGAGGGTGTCGATCGTCAACTGTGACGAGGCCGAGGGCGCCGTCACCGGCAGGTTGGGGCAGAGGTCGAGAAACTGCAGGGTGTTGCGCGCATCGATGCCGGCCGCATTGCCTTCGCGGCGTGCGCAGCTGGCATCGGTGGAATAGAAGCTCACATAGGGCAGCTTGGAGTGGTAGTTCATGCCGTAGAAGCCGAACTCCGTGCCGTTGTTGATGTTGTCGGAGTAGTACTTGAACGACACCCCGAACTGCCCTTGGTCACGCGCATCGCGATCGGGATTGCGGTTGATGGTGAGCGACGTGGGAGTGATCAGCGTCAATGGATTGTTCAGCGGCGCACCCACCATTTCGGGGTCGTCCGCCGCGCCGCCAAAGGCCGCGTTGACGCTGTTGCGCTGATTGTCGGTGCCGATGTCCACGAATGACATGAAACCGCCGGCGGTGGGGATCTCCACCGGCGCCCACTCGTACTGATAGAAGGCTTCCATCGTCAGGCCGCTGGCGATTTCGGTACTGGCGCGGATCATGCCGACCGGCACGAACAGCTCTTCCAGCAGGCCAAAGCCGAGGCGGTTGAAGGCGTTGGCGTTCACCGGCTGCGCCTGGTTGAGGCTGTTGATCACGGCCACCGTGCTCTGCCCCCAGTTTACGGTCTGGCGGCCGAGCCGGAAGGTCAGGTTCTTGGCGCCTTCGGCATACGGGATGGAGCCGAAAAAGTTGGCGTCGAGCAGGTCGTAGCGCAGGCCAAGTTCACGCGCCTCGCTGCCGGCGCGTTCGCTGTTGACCGGTGCACCGGGGCCATACACCCGATTCAGGTAGCGGTTGGAGACCAGAGGATCGCCGGTGATACCGACACGGTCCGCGTTCTCCGGTGTGATCACGTTGGGCCGGTTTTCTTCGAAATCGTTGTAATTCACATAGTCGTAGATGCCGATGCCGCGCAGGAAGATGCCGTAGCGCCCGAACAGGAAGCGGAAGTCCTGGCTGATCTTGAAGGGGGCCTGTACCACGTCGCCACGGCTGTAGTTGAGGTTGCCATCGTCAAAGTTGATGGACGCCATGCCCGGTGCATCCCGCAGCTTGGCGGCGGGGTGCGTCTGGTCGCGGAACAGGCCCTGGCAGCTCTGGAACTGGCCACTGCAGACATCCGGGTCGAGATTCGACTTGCCCACCAGATTGTCGGCCCGATCCTCCAGGCGGAAGGCGTACCCGAAGGTGCCGGTGTTGTTGAGTACGGCATCGACGTTGTTGCCAAACGCATCAAAGTTGAAACTGATGGCATGGGCGCTGACGGACGCACCGGCCAGGACGGCCGCAGCAACAAAACGCTTCGCGAACCCGCGGGCTCGCAGGCTGGTTTGAATCATGGTGGAAACTCCCTTTTTTGATACTGGCTCAGGTGGGTGATGCAACATCAACCCCTCGCTTCGTTGCCGAACCGACGGACAGGGAGTCTCCAGTTCCCGGCGCATGATCCACTCTGCGGTGGGTTTATGCGCATCCGGCCAGGGCGGTCATGCCCTGAACCGAATCGATCTCGCAGCGATGCTGCAGTCGGTCGTTGTTCAGTGTTGGCATAGTGGATAAACGACCGTTCAATTGCAAGAAGGATCGGGTGGTCATTTTAGCCAGCAAGCCCTGCACCACCGCGCTTGCAGTGGCCGATGCCTCAGTGACGAAAATGGCGCACGCCGGTGAACACCATGGCCATGCCGGCCTCGTCAGCGGCCGCAATGACTTCGCTGTCGCGCATCGATCCGCCCGGTTGAATCACCGCCGTGATGCCCGTCGCCGCCGCCGCGTCGATGCCGTCTCGAAAGGGGAAAAACGCGTCCGAGGCCATCACGCTGCCGGCAACGGTCAGCTTCTCATCGGCAGCCTTGATGCCGGCGATCCTGGCCGAGTAAACGCGGCTCATCTGCCCGGCGCCAACGCCGATGGTGCGTTCGTCGCGGCTGTAGACAATGGCGTTCGATTTGACGAACTTCGCCACCCGCCAGCAGAACAGCAGGTCACGCAGCTCGGCCTCGGTGGGCGCGCGTTGGCTGACGACCTTCAGGTCGGGCAGTTGCACGATGCGGTTGTCCACGCTTTGTACCAGCAGGCCGCCGCCGATGCGTTGCAGGTGGAAGCGGTTGTCGCCATTGCCGTCGGGAATTTCCAGCACCCGCACGTTGGCCTTTGCTGCAGTGATGGCCAGCGCGTCGGCACTGATCGACGGCGCCAGAATCACCTCGACGAACTGGCGGCTGACGATGGCCTCGGCCATCGCCGCATCCAGCGGCCGGTTGAAGGCAATGATGCCGCCGAAGGCCGAGGTCGGATCGGTTTGATACGCCGCCTCGTAAGCGGCCAGCGGCGATGCGGCACGGGCAACGCCGCAGGGGTTGGCGTGCTTGACGATCACGCACGCTGGCGCGTCGAACTGCCGCACGCAGGCCCAGGCCGTGTCGGCATCGGCCAGGTTGTTGTACGACAGCGCCTTGCCCTGATGCTGGCGATAGGTCGCCAGGGTGCCCGCCGCCGGCGCCGGTTCGCGATAGAAGGCCGCCGTCTGGTGCGGGTTCTCGCCGTAACGCAGGTCTTGCACCTTGGCAAAGCTGAGATTGAGCTGCGCCGGATAGTCGCTGCGCGCGGCCACGGCGGTGGCGTCGTCGTTCAGGGTCAGCGACGACAGATAGTCGCTGATGGACGCGTCGTATTGGGCCACGCGGTTGAACGCGGCGGCCGACAGCACGAATCGCTGGTTGCGGGTCAGGCCGCCGTGGCTGCGCAGGGACTCGAGCAGCGCTTCGTACTGATCGGGCGCCGTGAGCACCGCCACATCCGCCCAGTTTTTTGCGGCCGCCCGCAGCATCGCCGGGCCGCCGATGTCAATGTTCTCGATGGCGTCTTCGAGCGTGCAGTCGGGCTTGGCAACGGTGGCTTCGAATGGATAGAGATTGAGCACCAGCAGATCGATGGGCGCGATGCCGTGCTGTGCCATCACCGGGTCATCGGTGCCGCGACGGCCCAGCAGGCCGCCGTGAATTTTCGGGTGCAGGGTTTTCACCCGGCCGTCCATGATCTCGGGGAATCCGGTATGGGCCGACACCTCGGTGACCGCCAGGCCGGCCTGCTGCAGCGTCTTGAAGGTGCCGCCGGTGGAAAGCAGCGCCACATCGAGTGCGCTGAGCGCCTTGGCGAGCGCAACAATGCCGGTCTTGTCGGAAACGGAAAGCAGCGCGCGGCGGACAGGTGTCCGTGCAGGAGAAGACGTCATCAGGCGTTGGGGTCGAGTTTGTGTTGTTGGAGTTTCTTGCGCAGGGTTGCGCGATTGAGTCCCAGCCACTCCGCCGCCCTGGACTGGTTGCCGCCGGTGTGCTTGAGCGTGATGCTCAACAGGGGCACTTCGATTTCACGCAGGATCGTGTCGTACAACTCGCAAGGCGGCGTGCCATTGAGCGTGCTGAAGTAGTCTTCCAGCGATTCGGTCAGTGCCTGCGCAAGCGGCTTGATGTCATGACCGGAAATTGGACGCATCGAACAGATCCTGGGCGCCTGGGCGTGGGCCCGGCAGGGAAACGGCGGGGGAGGGCGACTATACGCCTGGCTTCCGGGCGTGAAAAGCCACGATTGGCTCGCAGGAGAACGCGGTGCCGCTGTCAGTGCCTCACGTGGCGGTGTCTGGCGAACGCTGCCAGTGTCCGACCACGGCACTGAACAGCAATTGCGCACTTTCGACCACCTCGGAGCGCGACGCACGGTAGCCGCTGAGCACCCAGTGCATGGTGATCTGCACCACGGCGCCGACCATGCCGGCCGACACCAATTCCATCTGCTGCGGTGGGCGCTGTGCCTCAGGTGCAATCGCTTGCATGACGCGCGCGATCAGTTGAGCGAATCGGCCGGTGCAGGTGCGGTAGCAATGGTCAATTGCAGGGCTGACGCCCAGAATTTCGAAGTGTGTGACGCGGGCCACGCGTTCGTCTTCGCAGTGCCGGTAATACACATCGAGTGCCGCGTGCGACATGGCGACCGGGTCGGGCGACGCACCCTCCACGGCGCTCAGGATGCGGGTTTCCAGATCATCTGAAAGCTTCAGATACAGCGCCTCAAGCAACGCTTCACTGTGCTCGAATGATTCGTAGAAATAACGCTCGGTGAGCCCAGCGGCCTGGCAAATGCTGCGGACCGAGGTGGCGTGGTAGCCCGCCGTGCCAAAGCATTCCAGCGCCGCATCGAGCAACTTGCTGCGGCGCTCCGCGCGACGCGCGACCAAACATTCGCCGCGGTAGGTGCGGCGACGATTCGGGGGTGGGGCGGCAATGTGATCTTCACTCATCTGAAAAAAGCGTGACACGGTTGAATGTCACATGCAAACGGATCCAGGGCCCTTCCGATCCGAACAAGCGTGCTCGCCAGACCCGCTTGCACGATGAAGCGCGGGCAGCCAATGGCGGACTCGGTGCCTGTCGATGCGCCGCTTGCCCATGCACGAAAAAGGCCGGTCACTTTCGCCGACCGGCCCACTGATTGTCGCGTTGCTCGACGCGGGTCAGAACTGCAAGTCGTCCTTGTTGCGCTCGATCGTCGCGGGTCCGATGCCGTTGACGCGGGTTTGTAGATCGTTGGCATCCTTGAAGGGCCCTCCGTTCTCGCGCGCCTCGATGATGCGTTCCGCGATCGTGGCGCCGACGCCCGACAGATTTTCAGAAAGTTCTTCTGCCGATGCGCTGTTGACGTTTACAGGCGCGGCCCAAACGGCAAACGTAAAACCCAGTCCAACGAGTGCAGCCAAAAACGACTTGAACATGATGGTGACCTCCTCAGTCTTGAGAAAACTGACTGTGCGCCCAGTCACCGCAGACGTCAACCTGATTCATTGCTGCGTCAGCTTGGTGGGTCCGCTGTTTTTTTGTTCTGCAGATGGAGACCCGAAACCCGCCTCGGCGGTACACTTCCTCGCCCGTCACGGCTGTTCAGGCTTGTCATCAATTGATTGAGATGGAGGCTGCGGAGTAGGGTGTACGGAGTCCAAGTTTTGCCAACGCAAGCCTCGTGCCTCGGTAGCTCAGTGGATAGAGCGACCGCCTCCTAAGGGAAGGCTCTCACCCTCGCGATGATCTCATTGTCGATGTAAAGCATTGAAAATATTGAGATCCTTATTTGCGCATCAAAGCTTAGCAAAGACTATTTTTGCGCTTATTTGCTGGTTCAGAGCAGATATAGAGCAGATATTTTTGGGCGAGGAGGGGTTTTGGCGCCGTAAGGGTCCCCCAGCCGGCAGGCCTCTCAATGTTCTCAGCCATTGACGCGCAATCCGGCCCAGAGCTCTGTTGTGGGCCCAGGTGTGAGCAGTGATATGTCGATGAAATCTCGGTTTATCGACACATTCCGGGAACGTGTCGATCTGGTCGACGCACTGCTTCGTCTTTAGATTTCGAGTCCCACCTTGCCTTGCTAGCCGCGCAGCCCGCCAAGCTTCGGTACTGGTGGCTACTGAGGGTCGCTCGCAGGGGCGGGCAGCCCCACTGGGCATTGTCGGACGGCGATCCGTCCCCGAACGCTCTACAGCGCGGTTGAGCCTGTGACGTGTCCCCCGAGCTGACGCAGTGGCTCTGTGAGCCCTGCATGCCCAGAAAGTGACACGATTCACGATCAAAAAACCAGGCTACAGCCTGGATTTATATGTACAGAACCAGGCTATAACCTGGAAAACATGTCATAGCCAGGCTCGAGCGGCTGGCGTCCTACCGTTGGCCATCAATGTTCGTCGCTTGTCACTGCTCACTACGCGTCTCTTGCCGAGGCCTCCCAAGCGCTCACCAGAAGTACACGTGCGGCTTTCGATTGCCGAGAGGCCACACGAGACCATCCGGGTCAGAGCCCAGCTCCACCAGTTGGCACAGCTGCCGGTTCAGATGACGGCGCGGCCGGTTCATGTGGTCCCGCGCCCAGCGACTGGGGGTCGACATCGGGAAGGGCTGACGGCGGTAGCGTCTTTTGAGGCGGCCGTTCACGTCTCGATCGAGCGCGCGATTGTACGTCGACATGCTTTAGCTCCGGTTGGGTTCTAAAGCACGGCACACCTCCTGCTGATTAATGGATTCCGCATCAGATTAACTTCCAGTCGTTAGCGAGGTGCTCGACGCACTAGGACGACGGAAGGCTCGATACCCGTCCGGACCTCATCCAGGCCGTCATAGCCGTAAATGGCTCGAATCGTAGCCTTGCACATCAGCTGGCTTGAATCGATATCGGAGGCGTCGCATCGGTCGAGGGTGTAGGTCATCGCAACCGCAACCTTTCGTTCGCCACCCACTTGGCTCAGCCGCTCGAGGCTTCGAATAGCCTGATCAGGCGTCGAAGGAATGACCCAGCCAAGCTTTGAGAACCAGACCTCGGCGCCATTGAAACCTTGGTCCCTGGAGACCACGCTCATGCCCTGTGATCGAACCGCGGCAGACCGCCCTGATCGCACATCCTCGTTGGTATACCGGAGCCCTCCTTTTTCATCAAAGGGCTCCTGGTACACCGGGAAGCCGCCCAATTGCTGATCGTAGGCATACACGGTGAAGTGGGTGCGTACGACAAACTGCTTGGACTGGAGCGCGGGGGCATGGGCCTGAATCTCGGCGATGGCCTCGTGTTGCAGAGGCTCGACGCCCACGCCCACCTCCCTTGCAGCCACGTAGCGATCGTAGGTCTTCGACTGGGAGCGCAGGTAGCGATCCAGAGTGGCTTCACGCTGTGTGGCCAGGTTGGCGGCTCCGTAACTGACCAGAAGATCTCGGAAAACGGGCTTACCGTAGTCGGCCCAAGGGGCTCGATATTCCGTTGCCGCTACTATCGGCGCCGATGTGGGCGCTGTACTGGCGCAGCTGCTTGCGAGGGTGGCCAGAGCTACCGCCATGAATGTGCGAGTGATCATGCGCGGCTGCCCTCCGTCTCGGTACGCGCATCGCCAATGAGGCGCCGGAAACGTGTGCCACCGTCCTCGAAATCGTCGGGCCCGATACCGCCACTGCCCGCGACCCACACAAAGAGTCGAAGCACATGCTTGAGCAGACCCTGCGGCAGTCCGAACAGCGCGGCACTGACCGATAGTGATTGAGGCGTGCCAACCTGACAGCTCACGAGGATTGCGCGGATTTGCTGGGCGTGCTCCCCATCCTGCTCAACATGGTCCAGCAAGGCTTTCACCGCTGCATAAGTATTTTGACCGTGGGGCAGCGTGGCCTCAAACAAACGCGGTGGGGAGCCCCAAACGGGGCCCAACTCATGGAAGGCCCGCTCCTGATCCCTCAGAAGCTCGGCATGGTGATCGAAGCCAGATTTTCGAGTACTCACGGTGATCGCTCCATCAACAATGTTAGTTCTACAGTGTAGATTTATACGCGACAATGACAAGACTTGGCGAGATGCAACGAAAGCATCCGTCGATCGAGTTCATTGGCCAAACCGTCCGCCAGCGGCGCTTGGCGATGGGGTTGTCTCAGGAGGACATGGCGGATCGCGTGGGCGTCCACCGGACTTACTACAGCTCGTTGGAGCGGGGTGCGTACAACTTCACGGTCACGGTCCTGTTCCGTTTAGCAGTCGGTTTAGAGTGCGAGCCAGGTGACCTGCTTCCGCCTCGATCAAGCTTGACGAATCTGCCGCCTGTCGCACCTCGACGCGGTCGACCCAGGTTGGTCTAACCTAGTTGGATGGTGGCGGCGCACCTGCGCGGGAGCCCCCAAATCGTGCTCGAGGCCTTCAGTTGCTGTCGCAACATTCATGTGGGCTCTGGAACTTGAGTCCTTAGCTAACGTGACGCTTGCTCGTTGTGACGGGTGATTCGAGCACGCCAACCTGGCGCGCTTCGCTTCAAGACGCTACCTTGGCTACGCGATGACTTTTGACCCAATCTATCTCGATTTCAATGCGTCAACGCCGCCGGACCCGTCGGTTGTTGCGGCGATGCAAGCATGGCTTGGATCAAGGCATGCAAACCCGCATGCTGCTCACATGGCGGGGCAGAGGGCTGCTGCGGAAATTGACAAAGCGATCTTTTCCATTAGGAAATTGATTAACGCAAGTTCTGGTGAGATTTTATTCACTTCAGGAGCCACCGAGTCGAATAATCTCGCGCTATTCGGCGCCGCATCTTCCGATCCGCGCTCTACTCGAGTCCTCTGCACAAAAATCGAGCATAAATCAGTGCTTGAAGTCACGAATAAATTAGAGCTTGATGGAGTGACCATATGTCCTTTAGGGGTAGATATAAACGGATATATCTCACTAAAATGCGTCACTGATATTTTGAGCGAAAATAAATTCAATAACACAATTGTTTCTGTTATGCATGCCAACAATGAGATAGGAACTGTTCAACCTATTCATAAAATTTCCAAGCTAAAGGATAAATTTAATTTTCTGCTTCACGTCGATGCGGCACAAAGCCTCGGACGATTGCCTCTAGACGTTGATGAAATCGGGATTGATCTCCTTAGTTTTTCAGCGCACAAAATGTATGGCCCCGCCGGTATTGGTGGTCTTTTTGTTTCAAAGGCAGCGAAGCGATACTTAAAGCCACTTCTTTATGGGGGTGGTCAGCAGAATGGAATGAGGCCAGGAACATTGCCCGTTTTTCTTGTCGCGGGCTTCGGGGTAGCCTGCGAAAAAGCTTTGGATTTAATGAATGCTGATTCGAGAAATACCAAACAGCTTGCTGAATTATTCTGTGACACGCTGAGCTCTTATGGGGTTTCGTTCAGGCGAATCAGTCCGACTCATGACGGACTGCCAGGACTCGTTTGTATTTGTCTTGACGAAATCGAAGGAGACGATCTTGTATTGAGGGTTGCACCGTTTCTGAGCATATCGACAGGCTCTGCCTGCAGCTCCAGAGAAATTCGGGGCTCTCATGTGCTTCGCGAGATTGGATTGGGCGAGCGTGAGGCCCGGAGCGTGGTCAGAATTGGATTCGGGCGATCTTCGACAGTGAGCGACGCAACGCGAGCAGCTGCGGTCATCGCTGACGCCATCCGCGCGCAACGTGATGAACAGTAGTCGCTGCTGATCGCTGCTGATCGCTGTTTCCGACCAAGATCCTCAACTGGTGATGGCCACCAGTTAGGGGGTATGATGGGGCATGAGCCTGCAATCCCGATCGACCAAGCCGCCTGCTCACTTTTCCGGGCATGAGACGTTTCCTCTTCGTCAAATGTGGTTGAAGAAGGCCTTCGAACAAGCCGTCGACGGCGGTCGGATCCTCAAGTCCACATTTTCTGACGAAGCCGCAATTGCCTCGTTTGGTGTAGGGAAGAACATGGTTGCGTCGATCCGGCATTGGGCCTTGGCCTGCGGGGTCATGCGCGAATTGGAAGGAGAGTTCCGAGTTGGGGGTCTAGCTAGCGAAATCCTCCGAGATGGGGGCCTTGATCCCTACGCAGAGAGTGCTTCCACTGCATGGCTCGCTCATTGGCAACTCGCAGGCCGTTGCTTCCGGTCCACCACATGGTATTGGCTCTTCAACCACGTGACGGCTCCCACCTTTACCCGCCAAGAACTAGAGGAACCGCTTGCGCGATATGCTCGGATGCTTGACCCAAAGCATCGACTGTCTGCGTCGACGATCTCTCGTGACCTAGAAACGTGTCTTCGAAGTTACGCCCCGCGAGCGGCGGGAGGCACGCCTGAGGACTTTGCCGAGCCCTTGCTGGGGGAGTTGGGGTTGCTGCAAGAAGTCCACAAGGGTCAGTATGCGTTTCGCCGTGGTCCTAAGGCATCGCTGCACGACGGGGTCTTCACCTACGCTCTTGTCGACTTCTGGGACCAAGTGGCCCAAGGGCAAAGTTCACTTGCTTTTGAGACAGTCGCTTACGCAGAAGGCTCACCGGGACGAGTCTTCAAGCTCGACGAAGAGTCGATTGCTCAACGGTTGATTGCTCTCTCTGATTTCACCAGAAAGAAGCTTGAGTGGACCGATTCCGCTGGCCTGCGTCAGGTTCACCGAAAGCCGCTGTCTAGAGAGGACGTCAAGAACATGATCAGGCGCGCATATGACTGAGAGGAAGCAACAGGCGCTAGCTGACGTCGTCCATATCTCGCGCCAGTACCAGCGATCCATCCGCGTAGATGCGGACATTGGCCGTGAGGACGCGCTGACCGGCTTCATCTGCCATGCAACGGCTGGCTCTGTTGTTGGGGGAATGTGCAAGCAACTTACCAGCACCAACCAGCGCTGTTTCACATGGACCGGCCCGTTTGGTGGTGGTAAGAGCTCCCTGGCTGTCGCACTAGCAAGCGCGCTCCACCCCGATAAGTCTTTGCGAGCAAAGGCTCGTAAGGCATTACAAATAGGCGCCAATCCATTATTCGATCAAGCATTTCCAACGCAGAAGGGGTGGATGATCGTCCCCGCGGTGGGTAGGCGAGGCAGCGTTGTAGCTGAGCTACATACCGCACTTCGCGGCGCTCAGGGTAAATCGATCGACGGCCGTAGCAAACCAAATGGACAATCCCTTATCTCTGAATTGCTTGAAGAGGCAAAGCGTCGGCCGCGCGATGGGGTGTTGGTTGTCATCGACGAAATGGGAAAATTCCTTGAGGCATCTGCCCTAGGCTCTGGGGACGACGTCTATTTTTTTCAGGAGCTCGCTGAGGCAGCGGCCCGATCTGACGGACTCTTGGTCGTTATTGGAGTGCTGCATCAATCCTTTGCCCAGTATGCAGCCCGCCTAGGCATCGACACACGTGATGATTGGACCAAGGTCCAAGGCCGCTATGTCGACTTGCCGTTTGTCGCAGCAAGCGACGAAGTTGTCGAGCTGATCGGTCGTGCAATTGAGTCGAAAGTGACAGTCCCTTGGATGCGCGACGCATCTAAGAAGATTGCCGATGCCATCCGTTCTCGCCGTCCTGCTGTAGGAAAAAATTTCGCAAAGGCATTGGAGGCATGTTGGCCTCTGCATCCCGCAATGGCGGCGCTGCTTGGTCCTATCTCCAAGCGGCAGTTTGGTCAAAATGAACGTAGCACCTTTGGCTTCTTGTCATCTGTTGAGCCTCACGGTTTTCGCTCGTATTTACACTCAACGACTCGCGACGATGTGACCTGGTATCGCCCAAGCGACTATTGGGACTACCTGCGCTCGAACCTCGAGCCCGCCATTCTCGCTTCTCCCGATGGACATCGCTGGTCGCAGGCTGTCGAAGCGGTAGATCGTGCCGAGGCCAAGACGGGCGACGCTTTGCTCGTCTCGCTGATCAAAAACATCGCGGTTATCGACATGTTCCGCAATGGTTCGGGTTTGGCGGCCGACGCTGCGGTAATCGGCGCACTTTTTTACGATGAAACGAACGAAGAGCTCGATGCAGCCCTCAAGAAGCTCTCCGATCTCAAGGTTGCCCTTTACAAGAATTACACCGGCGCATGGTCGGTCTTCGAAGGGAGTGACTTCGACATCGACGCGGCCATTGCGCAGGCGTTGGCGGCATCGCCCGGCATTGACTACGCCAAGCTAGCCCAACTCATGGGTCTGCATCCGGTGGTGGCCAAACGGCACTATCACGAGACAGGCTCCATGCGTTGGATGGAGCTCTCGCTGTGTAGCATCGAGCAGACTGAGAAGGTCGCCGCAAACTTCAATCCTAAGAAGGGCGAGTTCGGGATGTTCATCCTTGCGCTACCCATCAAGGGCATGAAATTGAGGGATGCGCGGATACGGGCACAGGCCTGTTCGAAGCTCCGTCCTTGGCCGGTGATTGTCGGCATCCCCGAAAACCATGCACGTATCGCTGAGCTCTCAGCCGAACTTGTGGCTTTGGAGCAAGTAAAGGATCGCCACGAGCTCTCAGGCGACGCCGTTGCGCGCCGCGAGGTTTACGCTCGTCTGGCGGCCACCCGCGCCGACCTAGAAGACCAACTGCAAGCCGCCGTTACTCTGGCGAAGTGGCACGACGGAACAGATCAAATACTCGAGCCAGGCTCGAAGCTCTCTATCGTCGCCTCGAGCTTAGCGGAAGATCTATTCAGCGATTCGCCGCCGGTGTGGAGCGAGCTGGTCAATCGCGATAGCGTGTCGAGCAATAGCGTGAAGGCTCGCCGCGAGCTGCTGCACGCAATGATCAATGCGGAAGGCTCAGAGGCCTTGGGCTTCGAGGGCTTCCCGGCAGAGCGAGGCCTTTACGAGACGCTACTAAAAAGCACTGGTCTACACCGCCAGGACGCCTCCGGGGCCTGGCGCTGCATGCCTCCCGACGACGGGTTCGCGATAGGCTTCAAGAACCTTTGGGACGCCACGCGCGCACTTTTTTCAGACGCTAATGCCCGCATCGGCGCGCATGAGGTCTACGAGCTATGGAGCGCGCCGCCGTTTGGAATGAAGCGCGGCATCCATCCGGTAGTCTTTACCGCTTTCTTGCTTGCCCACAAGGCTAACGTTGCCGTCTACAAGGATGGGATGTTCGTACCCCGGCTAACCGACTTCGATATCGACGAGTGCCTGCAAGACCCCGCTCGGTTCTCGTTGCGCTGGGTGGCCATCGACGAGGATAAGAACCGGATCCTAGAAGGCATCTCTAAGCTCTTGGCCGAGATCGGCGAGAACGCGGGTACTGCTGACCCGCTTGAGGCTGCCAGAGGCCTAGTGGCCATGGTCTTCAATTTGCCGGAATGGGCGCGCCGCACCTCGCGACTTGGCCAGACAGCGCGCGAGATGCGCGACATGCTCTTGAAGGCGAGTGACCCGCACAAGGTGCTGTTCGTTGACTTGGCATCTCTTCTGAACGTGACCAACGGGAAGGCCTATGTGCAGGCGCTACGTGCGCCGCTGCAGGAGATTGCCGGCGCCTACGGCAAGATGCTGGCCAAGGTCGAAGCCACCATGCTTGAGGCGCTTGACGCGAGCCGAGACGATCTTGACTCACTTCGTAAGCGAGCTCAGGCAGTTGCTGGCGTTTCCGGCGATTTGCGCCTTGACGCGTTTGCGACTCGGCTGAGTAACTTTGATGGAAGCCGCGCTTCTCTTGAAGGAGTCCTGAGTTTGGCGGCTGAGAAGCCGCCGCGCGACTGGGTCGACAGGCACATTGACGCGGCGATCTTGGAGCTGACCAAGTTTTCCAGGCGGTTCCGGGAGACCGAGGCTTTCGTTGCCGTTCAGGGCCGGAAGGCCCTTAGCGAGGCCATCGCCGTTGTCATCGGCACGGGCTCGGAGACCAAGACCATCTCGCGCTCGTTCGCTATCTCGGATCGCCACCGCAAGACGGTGGAAGCCAAGGCTAATGAGGTCGCCTCGATGTTAGAAGGGCAAGGGTTGGAGACAGATGTTTTGATGGCGATCCTGGCCAAGGCCGGGATGAAGCTAGCAGCTATCGACGAGGAAGCGGCTCATGGCTGAACGACACGTTCTAGGGCTCTCGGGCGGCAAGGACAGCGCGGCGCTCGCCGTCTACATGCGTGATCGCCATCCCGAGCTCGAAATCGACTACTTCTTCACTGATACCGGTGAAGAACTGCCGGAGGTCGAGGAGTTCCTGGGCAAACTTGAGGGCTTCCTCGGCAAAACGATCGCTCGGTTGAACCCTAAGCGTGACTTCAATTTCTGGCTGCGGCAATACAACCACTTTCTGCCAAATCCGAACTCACGATGGTGCACACGGCAGCTAAAGCTAGCTCCGTTTGAGGAGTGGGTGAGACCTATGCTGGCAGCTGGCGACAAGATCACCTCCTATGTGGCCATCCGAGCTGACGAGGACTATCGGGAAGGCTACGCGTCCAAGGCTGACAACCTGTTTGTCAAGTTTCCTTTTCGCGAGGCCGGAATCGATAAGGCAGGTGTCATCGATATCTTGGAGAACTCCGGCGTCGGTTATCCGAAGTACTACGAGTGGCGCTCTCGAAGCGGCTGCACCTTCTGCTTCTTCCAGCAGAAGATCGAATGGGTGCGCCTGCGCGAGCGGCACCCGGAGGCGTATGAGGCCGCTAAGGCCTTAGAAAAGGACGCTCTGGAACACGGCTCGCCTTTCACTTGGTCGAAGGGCGAGTCACTTGCGGAGATGGAGAAGCCGGAGCGCGTGGCGAAGATCGAAGCGGAGTACGAGGTTCGCCGGGCCCGCATCCGGAAGGCTATCCCGATCAATCCACTACGGCCTGTGAAGGACTGCCCGGACGACATCGACGATATTTACGGTGTTGATGAGGGCAACGGCTCCTGCATCGTTTGCCACAAGTAGAAGCTATCGAATGATTGCGGCCTCCAGCGCGGCGCTGAACTCTGCGCTGGTCTGGTAACGATTTTTGTTGTTGTGCAGCAGCGCCTTTTCCATGACAGGGTAGAGTTCCGTAGGACCTCCCCAATCAGTGTGGCGGACGATACCAGTTGGGTGCCTTCCACATGTCGCATACCAAAAGACGGACGCCAACTGGAAGACGTCCGATGTTTGACCGATCGCATCCGGGCAACCCAGGTTCTTGTTGAATGCCTCTGGCGACATCCACTGTATGGGACCGATCTTCTCGTCCACGCGTGACAGATCTGGCCCGCCCTCGTGCAAATCGCACAGGCCAAAATCGCTGATGGTCCAAGCACTACCGACAACCAAAATATTCTCGGGCTTGATGTCGCGGTGTAGAGCCTTTTCGTTAACCTTAACCAACGCCTTGGAAAGACCCAAGAACTGCGCGAGGTAAGTCGCGGGTGGAATCTTCTGAGGAGTCTTAGCGTGCTTGCTCAGGTCTTCGGATGCCTTCATGAGAATGACGAAGGGCACCTTCTCAACCTTGCCATGCCGCTGCGCTACAACTCGACCACCCCGCATGGTCCGCTCTGTCCGCGGACCGGGCGCAACGCCGGTGGCGACAAAGCGAATAATGTGCGGATCGTTGAAACCGCGAAGCAACTCGACCTCACGTTGGAATCGCTCACGGCGCCGATGCCGCAGCTCAAGTTGAAACTTGACTGCGTAGCTGTCGCCGGAGAGCTTCTCGTTGCACTCATGGACGACTGCATTGCCGCCCGCAGCGATGCGCTCGCCAACGATGTAAACGCGGCCGTCATCACCGGTGATGTGATCGTCAATCGTGTAGCCGCTGCTGGGATATCTAAAGAGTTCGACTTGGTTCATAGTTTGACTTCCATCGCCTTACTCTTCGCCATCTGGCTCTTCATCTTCATGGTCGTAATCGTCTTCGACTACGCCCTTGATATCTGTCCCCTCGATGATCGCAGCGACATCCACATTAGCTTTGCACTTTGAATGCGCCCACTTGGCATTTGACAACTGGAATACGGTGCTACCGGCTGGCCAGTAAAGGATCGACTTTTCCAGGCTGGTTGCCCCTTCATCGAAGCGACCACATCCGCCGCAGACGAAGCCCTCCGCCGGCGGACATCCGTCGCCGTTGAAGCTCGGATCGATCGCAAACCGAATGTCGCTGGCCGTCTTCGAGACCATGTCCCGCTGCTCCTTGTCGTCGATGGAACCAGCATACGAGCCACGCAGGATCGCCCGAATGAACGCCATACGCCAATTCCGACTGGACGCCGAGTTCGCCTGGGAGACGCAATAGACCGCGTATTTGCTGAGGATCGGCACCTCCGACGTGGGGGCAATTCGACCGTCCAACAGAGTCAAGTCTTGCCGCAAGAAACTCAGGTCGGCTGGCAGCGCTAGCCCTCCGCGCTTGAGGCTCATGACCGCAAAGAAAAACGAGTAGAAGTCCGCCTTTTGCTTCCAGCGAGTTTTCTTCATCGGGTAGGCTGAGTCAAATATCTTCGCGATGTCTGCGATGGCTCCTTCAAACTCCGCGCGTGACGCTGAGGACTCAGCTTTAGGCCAAACAGCATATTCGCGACAGCACTCGTCGATCGCATTCTTCTTGTCGCTGATACCCCGAAGCTGTGCCGCCAGTAATTCGCTGACGTATTCAACGTCCAACGAACGCCGCCGTGCCGTTGCGTTGAAAAGGCCCATGTCGTCGAGTGCATCTAGGTTGGCTAGTTCCTCGGAGATCTTCAAAAAATCTCCTGGGAAATCGGCCTTGCGAAGCTCTTGTCTGTTTAGCGGTACCAAGTACTTGTTGACGCGCGAGTAGACCTCTCGCAGCTCTTCTGGCGGCAGGCCCGAGGCTTCGTTGAAATCGATCGAGTAGAGCAAGAAGTCATCGCGAACATCATCTGGTAATTCCGAGAACCTCTTGCCGCGGTGAGGCCCGCTGTATGGATCCTCCAACTGGAATGTGTTGTTCAAAAAGGAGAGGATCGTGGTGATCCGCTGCTGGCCGTCGATCACACTGCGATATGTCCTCATTTCCTTGATAGCTTTGGAGACGAAGATCTTCGGCATCGGAATGTCATTGAGGATGCTGTCGATCAGCATCACGCGAGCCGCATCACCCCAGACCTCGCGCCGCTGGTAGTCCGGTTGCAGAAGCAGAGTCCCGTTGCTATTCCAATCTCGGATGTCGGCTATTGTGTGAGGGCTGGATTGCCACTTCTTAGCCATGCACTCTCTCCTTGATCCCGCTTATTGGTTGTCAGTGGCGATGGCAGCCACCGCGGCTTCGATGTCTTGGTCGGGCAGGAACGGGGCTTGTGCGAAGACCAAGCCCTGCTCGCCGTTGAGCTTGGCTGCCAGATGCCCGCGGCCGAGCAGCAGCTCGGCGCCGGGCCTGTCGAGTGCAATCTTGGAGGTCGCCTCGCTGGACACCTTTAAGATTAGGCGGTTGCCCAGGTTTTCGCGAAGCTGCATAGGCATCACATCCTTGTCGGGGCGCTGTGCCGCGAAGATCAGATGGATACCGGCCGCGCGAGCCTTCACGCCCAAGCGTTGCACCGCCGCCCCCACTGCACTTTTGTAGGCGTCGTCGAGCATCCAGTCCGCGAACTCGTCGTGGATCAGGAACACCATGGGCAGGCGTTCTTCGGCCGAAACCTTAGAATTGTAGGCCGGCAGGTCGCGCGCTCGGACCTTAGCGAACGCGCGGTAGCGGCCCTCCATTTCCTGCACCAGCGCTTCGAGCACTGCGCCAGCTTTCTCCTTGGTGGTGACGATTTCGTCGCGCATGTGCGGCAAGTCGGCCAAGGGCGCGTAGTCGACGCCCATCTTGGGGTCAATCAAGATGAGCTGCGCCAAGTCCTTGGAGTTAGTCGCCGCGATGTCCAAAAGCAGCGCCTGGATCAGCACTGATTTGCCGCTGCCAGTCGCGCCGGCTACCAGCGAATGCGGTTCATGGGACGAGAGACCACCGAACTCCGCCCCGAGGTTCAGATACAGCAGCGCGCCGTTGATCTCCTGGAGGCCCAAGAGGAAAGACGTGTTGATCCCGGCGACGTTGCGATTAAGCTCGCGGCGCGACCACAGCTCCCAGAGTGAGACGGCCTGACGCTTGGACCCAGCCACCGTCACCACAATCTCGCCGGGCTTGGGCTGGACGGTGACGAGGTTGATCGCGTGCGTCGTCAAGAGCTGCGTGCGCTTGTTCTCGATGTCCTCGACGCGCAGCCGATCGGAGCCGGCCAGACGCACCAGGCAACCATTTGGGGTCAGCCGCGTGCCGAGGACCGCAGCCTGCAGCCCATAACTGTTGAGCGCGGCCTTCAGCTTCTTGGTGACATCCTGGGCCCATTCCTCGCGCTCGGCATCGGACTGGGAGCTACCCTGGAACTTGGAAGCGATCAGCTTGGATAGCGATCCGCTAAGGCTGGCAGATGGCATGGGGGCGGAAATGGCGCCTTGAGTCGAAGCTGAGGGTGCAGCGTCTGGTTGGGCGGGGCTTTGTGCAGGAGCCGCAGGCTCTTGCGCCGGGCGGCTGGCCAGTACGGCAGCTATGGTTTCCTCAGACTCAGGTGCGAGCTCGGCGGAAGTGTCGAAAACGCCGATGGCGAGCTGATCCATCGCGGCGAGCCATGGCACGCGCGGGGCAGGCTTCTTGGGACAGTGCCCGTCCCAGGGCTGATGAGCTCCGAGCCCAGCGCGGGCTTCGAGTCCGCCCACTCCCTTGGCATAGGCTTCGGCGAGTTTGCGAAGGTCGGGCCGGTCGAATACTTCTTGCCAGGCCCTTACGCCGTCGGACTCATCCAAGAGCTCCTGTTCGGAGGCTGAGACTGATCCGGCGTCGGAGGTGTGAACGTAGACGTGGGAGTAGCCACGGAGCGAGATCTCGACGTCGCCTTCGCGAAGCTTCGAGCGCGCTCGCTCCATCAGCCCGGTCATGCCAGGTTGGATGTCGGCATCGATGAGCATGTCGGCCAAGCGGGCGAGCCACACGTCGCGGTCGAGGCGCCCCGGATCGCCAAAGAGCGCCTCTCGGAACATGCCGAGGGTAGCTAGGAGCTGATCCTTGGAGTCGCGGCGCGCTTTGGGCAGGCCTTCGGCGGCGACGTATTTCGATTCGACGATTGAGATGATGACCCTGACGCCTTCCTCCCGCTCCTCGACGTTGAGCGCGAGGATGTCTGCAATGCGGCTCTCCGGCTGCGAGAGCCAACTCGCGTAGTCGTCGAGTAGGAAATAGGCCGTCAAGACTTGGCCCCCTCCTGCAGCGGCTCTAAACTCTTCGGCGAGTAGATAGCGGCTCAGGACCAGGCCGATCATTTCGCCAGCCGAGACCCCACGCTTGGCGGCCCGCAGCACGATGTCGCCCGAGACCGAGAGCGCATCGCGCTTGGCCTTGTCCGCGGCGGCTTGGATCTCGGAGGCTTCAAGCTGCAAATTCAGCTCATCCAAGCGGCGGCGCACAAGCACGCCCAGCAGCCGAAGCTCGGAGGTCGAGCTGACGATCATGTTGCGACCGTTGGTTGAGCCGCGGCGGTAGCGGACAACGGTGATGTTGTTGTGCTGCAGCTGGCGCTTGTCAAGCAGCTCATCATAGGTAGCGACCCACTCGGCCAAGTCGTGGGCGTCTTTGATCATCACCGCCAGCGAAGGGCTCTGCAGAGAAATGCGCCGTGCCGGTAAATGGCGCTCACCGGGCAAAGCGTCGAGTTGACGGCAGACGGCTGCTACGGCCGACACATAGGTCCAGCCGGAGGCCGTTTGCCAGGGGCAGGCCAGGAAGGTGGTCGATTTAAGCTCGTTCTCGCCCGAAACGCTGCGGTAGGACCAGCGCGAGGGGGCGTGCTCAAGGTTCGGCCGATCGTTGGTCCAGGGCACCGAAAGCCATTCTGCCGAGGCAGCTCGGGAGACAACGTCATGCAGGAAGGCTACATCGAAGGCCTTGAAGCCCTGCGCGCTCTCCGTAGGCGTGGTAGAGATCGGTGTCACCGAGATGCGCAGCTTCGAAATGAAGTTCTCGCTGGTCTCGCTGACCACGGGTAGATCCGGGTCGTCGCCGGCCTTGTTGACCAGCTCGCCATAGACGCTGCGCAGCTTCGCCGGATCCGAGTGGCGAACCGAAATGCTGCATTGCAGCTTCCCATCCTCTTGGATCGAGGAGAGCTCGCGCACCGTAGCCAGCGGCAGCTCGGCCGCGTCGGCGTTGTAGAGCACGATGCTGAGATTGGAGGCCTCGTGCGGCTGCAAGCCGACGTAGCGCTCTAAGAGCTCGCGCGCCTGCTTGGCGGCAGCGGCCGGATCCACGTCGGTCATGGCGTCTTGGTTTCCGCGTGTGGGTGTTTCCAAGAGACTGTAGCCGTTGACCGTGCTGCTTTCGGAGACCAGCGTTGGGGCGCCGGAGCGATTTAGAGTGGCGATCTCCGGATAAAACGGATGAGCGATCTCATCGGAGAGCTCGCGCATGAAGATCTCGCGGTCCCCGTAGAGGATGTTGTCGCTCGAGAGCAAGTGGGTGGCGAAGCCAGCCACGCGGCGGGACTTCACCGCCAGCGCCTTCATGCGTTCGGGGTGCCAGGGTGGCACGATCAGCGCGGGGTTGTCGCCGGCTACGCGAGTCGTGCCCACCGACAGGATCTCCGAAACCAGGCGGGAGCGGCACACGTCGCCCCGGGCCTGGGACATCAAAGTCGCCAGGAGCGCGCCGAAGGATTCAGCTTGGCGAATGACGGCATCGCCATGTAGGCCAATGGAGACGAAGTCCTCCATCGCCTTGATGTAGTCCCCCTCGAACGTGTCCCATGCGGCCTTGACCTCGTCGCGCTGTAGCGGGGTCAGATAGCCGTCGTCGGCCAGGTCCTTGATCCGGCCCTTGATGTCGGCCCGCAGGCTGCGCAGCTTATTGGCTGCTGGTACCAGCGAACCTGCGTCGGTCGAGTAGGTCGCCTCCAAGGTGCCAGTGTCGAGTAGCGAGACATTCTGAACCCCGCCCTTCTTGCTAACTAAACGGCGTGGGACCTCCGTGCAGCCGACCGCGCCATGCTTTAGGAGGCGGCGCATGTCCGCCACCATCGATAGGCCGATGGCGGTGGGCCTATAGCTCCAAAGAAGTTGGGTCTTGGCCAGTACGGCCTCTTTTCCTTTGACGATCTGGATCAGAGCCACGTCGAACTTGATCTGCAAGGCCACACGTGAGAGCGACGAATTCGGCCGAACCTTTTGCTTCTTCTCGTGGCGCAGCTCCTTTTCCTTAGCGAAGAAGGCCTCATAGTCAAAGAGTGGATCGGGCAGGCTCGCGTTGCCCAGGCGCTCGACCCTCCAGTCGACCTTGGAGCCCATGAGCTCCTTTAAGCCGCGATACATGGCCGAGAAGTAGCTGCCGGCATCGTAGTTGAAACGCTCGCGCCACGCCTTGCGTCCCTTGGTCACGGTAAAGCGCAGGATCCGTTCGCCTTCGGTGTCGCGCAGCCCGGCATGAAGGCTGTTGACCACGCGCGCGAAGCCGTCGAAGAAGTCGTTGCAATCGATGGGCTTGCCATACAGGGCCTTCTCCCAGCGGGCGCAGAGCTTGGCGTCTTGCTCGAGCAACCGGCGGTGCTTGACGAAGAACTCTTCGTCATCCTCGTTGAAATCGGAGCGGCGCTCACGCGACTTCAAATCCTCCAAGACCTTGCGGCCCTCTGAGTCCAGGGAATCTTCTTGGTCGCAATCGTGGTCTAAGAAGCGCACTGTCGCATCGGCCAATCCGAGCTGCTTCTCCTTGGGTTTGTCGAACGCCAGATAGACCCCGTCGGCTTCCCATTCGAACTGGGCCAGGGCGGACGCTGCCTCCCAGTCTCCTGCGGGAGCGGTGGCGAAGGCGTCGAGCGCCAGGCGCGCGGCCTCGGCGATCTCCGCAGCGTTGACCTCGATGCGCTCGTTCAACTCCTCCGGATCCAGCGGCTGGCCGTTTTGGCGAAGCTTCTTGAGTAGCGGCGCACGCTGAGTGAAGAGTTTGGAGAAGGCGTTCTGCCAGGGCTTGCGAAGCGATCCGAAGGTCTTGGCGTTGCAGAAGAACGCGCTGTCGCGCGGCAGGCCGGCGCGCGGCATGGCGAAGCCTACGGCGTCGCGGATGGCCAAGCCACGGGTGGACATCGCCTCAACGATCTCGGCGCAGAACTCGCCGAGCTGCACGAGCGAAAGATCTGAGGAGGCGAGCAATCCGGCCAACGCAGCATGGAACACCGAGCGGTCGTCCGGCACAGGCGTCAGACCTCCAGCATGAAGCGCCGCCTCAACCCAGGACTCAGGGTCGGCACGCATCTCTTTCGCGCCGATGGCCATAACATGCCCCAGTGTATCCGCCAGGTTGTGCTCATTACCGTTGGCCGTGAGGATCGCATCCTTTGAGGTTGCCGCGTTGTTACGGACGTAGCCGGCGTTGTGCGAGATCAGAATCTCAGCCGGCAAGCCCTGGCTTTCGACCAAGGCCTCCGGGATCATGAGATCGACGCGGGAGAGCAGGTCCGGATTGGCGAGGATTGCCCGCGCAATAGCCGCAATCTGGCTCGACGATAGCTTGTCGAGGCGGAAGAGCGCCGCGGAGTCGCCGGGCAGCTCCGGATTGGAAATACGCTTGGCGAGAATGTTCGCGCCGACGCGCCCGATGATGCGATCGGTCAGCATGCGTCTTCTACTTTGAACGCGAATGGGTTTTCAACAAACGAGCAAGAGTCGGAGAGCCTGCGGACTAGGCCTAGCCCCACTAGGCGGGCTTCCAGGTTGTCGCGGTTCTCGCTGAGCTCCTCTTGGTCGACAAGCTTCGCGTCGACCAGGCGGAAGCCCTCAGCGTCGCCGAGGACCAGGCCATAGCGCTTCTTTGCCTCTGCAAGGAATTCGTCGAACTGCATGCGGTCGTTCACGATGGCGATCACGATTGACTTCAGTAGCCGGTCGTTGGGGGCATAGCGAGTACGACGCGAGAGGCGCCGGGAGCTGAGGCCAATTGCCCGGGACCAGGATGCATGGATCTTTCCGATGTGCTGTCCATGGCGTGCGAGGGCTAACTCCACGAGCTTGCCGATAAGATCATCGGGGTTCTTGTTTGAGTACTCGTCGTCGTCGCCTCCGTCAGTCGGGGGCCACTGGAAGCGCTCGCGCATGAGCTCCACACGCTCGGCTTCCGGGAAATCGCTGGTGGCTGCCTTCGCCCAAAGTGCTTCCAGACGGATTGACTCGACATGGGCGTGCACCGCCTTGGCAGGCAAGCCTTGGTTCAACTGGTAGCTGTCGCCAGAGAGCGCGCGGACCTTCGTACGTTCCTTGGAGACGATCTCGCAGACGAACTCGACCGGATCGTCATCACCCGCCACGCGCTTGGCCCGCTCGAGGAAGTAAAGCAGCATGTTGAGGCCCGAGATGACGATCAAGTGTTCCAGCGCATCGTAGATCGGCATGTCCTTGGCCAGGATCGAGAGCCAGTCCTCGCAGATCTGGTCAAAGCGCGGGTTGGATGCCTCGGGCAGGTAGCCTGACTGGCGGAAGTCGTTGGCTCGCTGTGGTGCGCCTTGCATCGCGCGTGCCAGCCTGTTCATCGGCGCCTCGCGGTCGAAAAGCCGCTTGGCCAGTAAGTCGCCGAGCTCGGCGCCGCGCTTGGACCGGGTAAGCATCATGTAGAGCAGCTCGCCTGTGCGCGCAAAGAAGCGCCGGTCGTTGCTCATGTTGCCCTTGGCATCGATCGCCAAGTCCTCGTAGAGCGCGTCGGGCCCAAAAGGGAAGACGAACTTTGAGCTCCAGCGCTTGTTACTTCGCGACTCAAAGGATGAGGATCGCAGCAGCTCAACCGCCTTGGCGAAATCCTCGAAACTGGCGAAAGTGTGGCGCAAGTAGGACAAGTCGTCCGCGCCATCGCCATTCCTAGTCGAGCCTTGGACGAAGCGCTCGAGCCATTGGCGCCACTTTTCCTCGTCGGGCAGCGCGCTCTCCGAGATCGATTCGACGTAGGGATTATTGAACAGCAGGCCGCGCAGGCGGATCTGGCGCTGCGGCTGGAACTTGAATGCGCCGCCGAGCCCCTCATGGGGGCGCAGCGGCTTGTCCAGGTTAGAACCGAGCGCGCCGAGGAACTCGAGTACCGTTAAGTGAGGAAGCTGCTCGTCGTAGAGGCGGTGCCCCCAGATGTTCTCATCGACGCAAAAGTCGACGCTCTTGATCTCGGGGCGCCTGAAGATTTCGGTCATGCCGGGGCTCTCACGGTCACGGGGCGCGCGAAGCCGCGGCCTCCCGGCTCAATGTCTATGAAATTCAGTGTCAAGGCCGAGGCGTCGCCGTAAGCCTCGTCGTCATCGCCGGCAAGGCTGGCCTTGCGGATAATCTCCGCCTTTCGCAAGAGCTTCGCCTTGAAGGCCAGTAGGTCCTCGAGGCACTCGTTGGAGAAGCTTGCCGGTAACGCGCCTTCGGCTACTCGCGAGAGGAATTCATGCCGGATGGGCGTAAGGTCGAAAGCGACTGAGTTGCCAGACCCTTGCGAGAGCGACACGTCGAGTTGAGGCCGGCTGGTCTGCTCATCGAGCTTAATGGCCATTCCTACGCCGCCTTGCCGTCGCGATGGTGTCTCGTGGTCGCAGAGCACGCTCACGCGGCTTTGCGTGAAGCCGCCGGAGCTAGCGATGAAGATGCGATCGACGTTCTCTAAGAGCAGGCCCGTCATGACCCGGTTGAGCCCGCGTGCGATGCGGCCGCGAGTATTCTCGCTCACGGGTTTCTTAGCTTTGAGTGATTCAATCAATTCGAGGTAATCGCCCGCGAAGCGGAATGCCGTCATAGACCAACGGGGGTAGCCGGGCTCGGACTCGGGCAGCGAGAAATAGAGCCGGCGACGCTGCGCTTCGAGCATCTCCAAGAATTCGGAAGATCCGCTTTCGAACCGCGCGCCTTCGTGGCCTTCAAGGTATGCATCCTGGGCGGCGCGGAACTCAGCGGTCGCGCCATAAACCGGATCGATCGCGACCAAGCGTGCGAAGTCCGCTTGCAGCCGGGAGTCGTCCTTGCCATAGACGAGCAGGCCATCGACTGCGTTGGTGGTTTCATCGCCCACGCCGAAGCTCGCCATTGCCTTGAAAACTGGGCGACCGGAGGCCCTGCGCTCGGGTAGATTCGCACCGAAGGCGTTTGCGTAGGCGCTAGCTGCGTGGATGCGCCCGCTCTCCTGGATCTTGAACACATCGGCGCAAGTCATCAGGTTTTCCTTGGCCAGCTTAGCGTCCGAGTAACCCAACACTATGTTGGAGCACAGGGCCAGAAGGTCACGTACCGGCAGGTGTAGTCCATTGAGGCGGGCGATCTCGACTAGGTCGCCAAGCCGACGTGTGACCTGCCCGCCATCGGCCTCGCCGAGAAGGCGGCGGCGATTCTCGTCGATAGGACAGATCTTCCCGCCGCCCCTTAAAGTGCAACTTGCGCAGTTGTCCCATTCGGGGTGCCCAGCCACTGCTTTGGCGACTTCCTCGATCGTCTCCCGGCGAGTTGAACGGCTGAGATCGAAGACGGCCAGACGGTCGAGCGCAGGTCCAGCTTGCAGGAAGCGTGCTTGTAGGGGCTTGCGGAGTGGGTGGACGCGATCCTGTCGCTTCCCCAAATCGCGTAGGCGGTCGAGGAGCTGTCCATGGTTGGCGGCGATGATTACGACCTCGGAGTTGTCGCCGCCCAAGACAGATCTTTCGAGGCGCTGCAGCGGCAGGTCGCTCTCCTCACCGTTGAATTCGGTGAGATCTTTGATGAAGACTGCTAGGCGATTATCGCTAAGACGAAGCTCCTTAACGTTCCCTTTGGTTGCCCAAACTGTTGGGTCACCTCCCAGGTGCGTCCACAGTGATCGACAGTGATAGGTTTTTCCATCGCCAGCCGTGCCAGTGATTAAAACGGAACCCGGAGCGCCAGAAGCGACGTGCTGAACCATCTCGTCGAGCATCGGCGTAGCAAGCTTGATCGGCTGTACCTTGGCTTGCGCGACGGCCTTCGCTACGTACTCATCGAACATCGTCAGGTTTCTCGATGACGGCCCGTAACTCCGAAGCAACTTGACCCAGGCGTTTGCCGGAGGGGATGCCGAGGACCCGCTCGATTTATTTCTTTCAACTTGATCGCCTTCCAGCATTTCACTCCCCCGCTTGTCTGACCTTCACGAGATAAGCCCATAACACTCGCCGCTCATTCCTCGCGCCTCGACACCAAGTCCGCGCGAGTCCCCCCGCGTCAGAATAGTTGTCGTCCCGATAGACTTCTTCCTCGGGGGCGAAAG